>Ga0116190_1000067_pt1 | contig 97940 bp, 90 predicted proteins | sample AD_JPNTR4_MetaG_FD_89808 | JGI IMG/M metagenome (GOLD analysis project Ga0116190, IMG submission 89808) | Active sludge microbial communities of municipal wastewater-treating anaerobic digesters from Japan - AD_JPNTR4_MetaG | ecosystem: Engineered > Bioreactor > Anaerobic > Digestate | place...
GATAGTCTGCCAGCCCTAGGAGCTAATATGCTCTGCCTAGGGACGGGCTGCTGACACAGCCCTTAACTTGGGGTCATACTCCGATGCCAGAAACGGTCTTCGGTTTAATCACCCAAGAATCCCCTGCCTTCAGGCATGGGGAGTGTCAAACGATCTCGCCACTACCAGACCTTATGACCCTATACCCCATATTCGGTCGCCATAAGTCCTTTCACATATCGCCTTTTCATGGGTGGTATAATTTCCGTGCATTTTAAACCCCGAGGGAGTGTGATGAAATTGGATAGAGTGATTGTTGTGGGAAACGTGAATGTCGATATCATAGCCGGATCGATCGACAGGTGGCCCGCCTGGGGTACTGAAGTTGGAGTGGATTCCATAGAGGTTAGAATAGGTGGACAGGCTGCAAACTCGGCCGTGGTGCTTTCTAGACTCGGTTTCCCGGTGGAAATCGTCACGGTAGCCGGCGATGATTTCATCGGTAAAGGTTTTAAGGCGAGGTTCACCGAACTGGGCATCGATGTGTCTGATTTCGAGCTGCTGAAGGGCAGGACTCCCTTTTCCATAGCCATAACTCACAGCAGTAACGAAAGAAGCTTTTTCAGCAACGAGAGCGTCATGAGATCCCTCGACGTCGATTTTGTGGCAGACAGGCTGCGAGAAACAAAGAGCGCCCACATTCTTTTTTGCGGGATCAATGTGCTCAGAGGCTTGCATGAAGATAAATTGAGATCGCTTATGGATGTACTTAAAGAAGACAACACCCTGTACCTCGATACGGGCTGGCCGACGAACGGCTGGGAATATTTCAGACCGAAGGTTAGCAACCTGCTCAGTTCCGTCGACTGGTTCCTGCCAAATGAAGCCGAATTCCTGTCTCTCATGCAATTGGAGTATCTGGAAGAGGCCGTTCAAATTTACAAGAGTGACTACACGAGCAGGGCTCTCATAAAAATGGGTTCCAGGGGTTCGATGCTGATGGAAAAGGATCAATGCGAATTTCACCACGCGGAGAAAACCGGTGATATCGTCGATACGATTGGCGCGGGAGATGCCTTCAACGCCGGATTCATTTCCGGCCTGGCCGGTAATGGAAGAATAGACATTGCCACCGCTCACGCGGTCGCAAAAGACTGGATAGAAGGCAAGTACAGAACGTATATTACCTTCTGATACCTGTTCTGGAGTGAAAGAGATTTTCGACGGGGCGCGTAACGATCGATCTGTGAGTTATAATATCTTCGAATAATCGATTCGGGAGAGACTGCCATGGTGAAAGTGGTTACCGATAGTTCCTGCGATCTGCCTTTAGAACTCATCGAGTCTAATCGTATCACTTTTGTCCCCATGAATGTCGTGATCGACGGCAAATCTTACAAAGAGAACATAGATATCTCGCCCCAGGAATTCTGGAAGCTAATGGGCGAAGCTAAAACGCTTCCCAAAACCTCCCAACCTTCCCCGGGCGAATTCGCGGATATCTTCAACTCAATCCAGTCGGAAGGCGATACACCTCTCTGCATAACCATATCGTCAAAGTTGAGCGGTACCTATCAGTCGGCCCAGGTCGGCGCACAGTTGAGTGGAAACAAAGCCGTCGTTTTCGACTCTCTCGCAGGTTCTCTATCTCATGGAATCCAAGTTATTATGGCTTCCAGAATGGCGCTCCAGGGAAAGGGCATGGATGAGATACTCCATGCAATCGAAGAGTATCGCAAAAACGTCAGGATCATTATTCCGTTGTTGACTCTCGAGAACATAATAAAAGGAGGCCGTCTCAGCAAGTTTCAGGGCAGTCTCGCAAATATCCTGAATATAAGAATAATCCTTCACGGTGTCGAGGGAGAGGTGAAACTCTACAAGAAACTCAGGGGTGCCAATCGTTTCAGGCAGGCTATAATAGACCTCATAGACGAAGCCTCTCGCGAGGGAAAAAAACTCTTCGGTATCACACATGTTGACAACCAGAAAGATGCCGGTTACTTCGCCGACGAGATAAAAAAAAGGATCCCCGACGCCGAAGTGATTGTCGGAACGATGGGACCCACCATCGCGACTTACGCCGGCATCGGGGGATTGATTCTCGCTCTTTGAAGGCTAACTTGCACCCTCCCTTACCGTCTCTTCGAAAGCGGGCGGAATCTTTGGAACATCTTAATGCTGTCTCACAGGTAAAGATACCCGTTGTTTGATAACGATCCCGCTTTTTAACCAAACCGTAGCGAGCCTTACAAAACTCGCCAGATCCATTTTGACGTCTAAATGGAAAGTCTGTCCGGGAGTTGTACTCGTTGGCCAATTCTATGGGAGTTTTCAGATCGGTGTTTTCGGATTTCAAAGCCTCTGCTTTGAGTCTGGCTACATTCTCTATCCTGTCGAAATTCGTGGTCGCTTCGCTTTCGATTCCGGCGGTGGCCCTTTTTCTTAGATCTCTCGTATCGATGCCAGTGAAGTCGAAATCGGGAAGCTGGGAGTTTTTCGAGTACTCGGGGAGCTTTCCTGACCTGGTTTTGGTGATGATCATTGTCTTCTTATGGCTGGTAGGTTTTCTGGTTGAGCAGAGCGGACTACTAATCATCGCTTCGGGGAAAGTCCGGGGAAGTGTTCCCAAAATCAGAGAGGTATTGTTTAAGGTTCTCAGAACCGCGCCAAGGATAGTTGGCCTTTCCTCCTTTCTGGCCGGCGTTTACACATTCTGTTTCGTTCCTCTTCTTACAGTCTTCGCTTTTATCACCAGAAAGATCACCGACTCCGGCAATGGTGAATATCCCTCTTTCTTCACAGGTTTTTTTGGCTGGTTGCTCGCTGCAGTTTCCCTACTGATTCTTATAAGATTGATGCTCAGCTGGCTTTTCGCAATGCACTTCGGTCTGCTCTGCCGAAAGAAATTTCTGAAGGCCCTTGGATCGAGCAGGAAACTTGTGAAAGGAAACAGAATGAGACTGGCGCACATTCTGGGGCGTTTCTGGTTCTTAACTGTGACGATACTTCTAGTATTTTCTTTCGCCTTCAGATGGGGCCGCGAACTTATGATCAGTTACAGCAGAGAACCGACATCTTTCAATATATTCAGACTCTCGCTCTTCGCTTCCGCTGAAACGGTTTTTGTCACAGTCATCTGGATAATCGTCGCGGGACTGTTTTCAATTCTGGTTACCCGCCTCTTCCACGAACTGGTTTCCGAAAATCGTTTTGAGGGGCTTGAGAAAACTGGAGTTTCTTCTGTGAAAGAATCGACGATTCAGAAAAGACCCTGGATTCTATTTTTGATAGGTCTTTTCGCGTTCCAGGCGACTTATTTCGATTACTACGGTAAGCTCATGGTGGAATCGGAAGTCGATCTTCCACTGGTTACTGCGCACAGGGGAAGTTCTTTGAAAGCCCCAGAAAATACCATGAGCGCTATAATTCAGGCCGTACACGATGGTGCGGATATCATAGAAATAGATGTACAGCTGACAAGCGACGGACATGTAGTGTTGAACCACGACAGAACGCTCTCCAAAGTTGCCGGGGTAAGCAAAAGTGTCCCCGAGATGACTCTGGAGGAGATAAAGGCGATAGACGTGGGGAGGAGATTTTCCAGAAACTTCGCAGGCGAGAGAATCGCAACGCTGGAAGAAGTTATCGAGTATATGAGCGGAGTCGATACGAAAATAAAACTCAACATAGAGCTAAAAGATTACGAAAAAACGCCCTCGATCGTTCAGGCCGTTCTCGATATCCTCGAGAAACATGAATTCACGCAGAGAACCATTATAACTTCTACAAGCAGAGTTCGTCTGGCAGCCGTGAGAGAGAGTAACCCTGCCATTCAGATCGGACTGATAGTCACTTACATAACAAAAGACCTCTGGTCGCTGGACGTAGATTTCTACAGCGTGTCTTCCACCATACTGAACGAAACCTTCATGATACGCGCGCGTTCCTATGGCAGAGATGTGCACGTTTGGACGGTAAACGACACCGACTCGATGATGCGCTACACGAGCTTGGGAGTCTCTTCCATAATCACAGACAGACCCGAAACGCTTTCACAACTTCTGATCAGAAAAGCACAGCTATCGATATTCCAGAGAAGGGTCCTCGCGGTCCTCTCGTCCTAAGTTCATCATTACCCACAAACTAGAAGTCGTTCCATAGTACGGGAAGACGACTGTGATTGACAATTCTAGAGTTTGCAGCGTGTTGCGGGGCTTACGGGAGTGTACGCGGTCGTGACGGCCGATTTTGAAGGTATAATCGGCAGTATAGCCGCTTATACGGGAATCGATCCGGGCTGGCTTCCCATAGAGAGGATACTTTTCATCGTGATTATCTATCTTTCGGTAGTCTTTGGAGGCGCTGTCTTTATACGAAAGCTTTTCAACTTGATTCAGGAACTGGCCAGACTATCTCTCAGAATAATGGGGAGCAACGCCGTCCTTAACAACATCAGAATGGGTAAGGTTATCGGGATTTTCGAGAGGCTTGTCGTTCTGACTATTCTTACGGTCAACGTGAATAGGTATGGTGATCGCCGCCAAATCCTTCGCGAGGTTCAAACACTTCGATAGCAAAGTTTTCGCCAAATACTATCTCACAAGAACTCTCGCCAGCGTCATGCCGCCGCCATAGGCGGCATTATCCTCAGAACCTTCTGAACACGTTTTTCGTGGCCTTTGGCGGAAGTTATGACCGGTCAATCGTCGAACGCCGACAGATCATTCTTGGAGAAGGGGTTTTTCTTTGCACGGTCGAGGTACTTCAACCTGAAGAGGAAGTATATCATTCCAAGGACTTCCCAGAAAATGAAGAGCAAGAAGAAAGAGATGCTGAAATCTACCCCGACCTGATAAAGTAGGATGAGCATTATCATCATCGAAAATACCGTGCCGAGAACCGGTAAGATGCCGAACCATTTCCTGTTCACTATAACCGGTGCCTTTTCTTTGAGCCTGGGGTCTCTCTTCAATCTGAAGACGGCAAACATCGCAGGAACAATGACCGCGATCCCGCCTATCGAAGCGAAGGATGCAAAGAGATTCAGTCCGGATTCGCCGACCGAAATCAGCATGATCGAAGATAGAAGCCATATAATTGTGAGCAACACCCAGGGTGTTCCCCTCCTGTTTATCGATCCGAGTTTCGAGGGAAAGACATGCAGCCTGCAGAGCGCAAGTAAAGACCTCGTTCCCCACATGAATGTGGCGTTTATCGTGGTGGCGATTGCAAGAATCGGACCACCGAACGCGAAAACATAGAAAAGAAAACCGCTCAGATAATTCGAGGCGACATCGTTCAACGTGCCGTTTTCCAGCGTATCTCCGCCAACGCCGAATGAGACTACGGCCATCATAAGATAGCATATCAGCACAACTGTAAGAGAGAAGATCACTGAGAGCGGGAGATTCTTCTTGGCGCTCTCTACCTCTCCGCCGAGCTCTATCACGGCGTTGGAACCGGCAAAAGTGAATGTGAGAAGCGCCGAAGCGTAGATGATCGTACCCGGTCCTGTCGAGAAAACGGCTTCAAGGTTTTTACTATCAATGTTTCCCATGCCCGGTACGGTGTAAACGGCTATGGCGATGAACAAGAGAGCCACAGCAACTATCTCCACACGGGAGGCCATTTTCAATCCAAAAAGGTTGACCAAATAGAAAAAGGTTAAAACAATTAAGGCCACGGGTACAAGAGAGAGGTCATTCCAGATCCCTTTCATATACGATGCCAACGCGAGTGCATTCAGAGGGAAAAGGCCCACAAAAGCCCCGAAGAGATATGCCCAGAGACCTAAAAACGCCGCTTTTGGCGAAAAAAGGAAGGCGCCGTATTTGAAAGTTCCCCCCGTAGTTGGAAGTGTCGAGCCGAGTAACATGATGTTGATCATTATGACCGCCATCGGGAGGAAGGCTAAAACAAAAGCCATTATAGTTCCGGCTCCCGCACTCTTGTAAGCGATCGGCATAAAGACGAATATCCCGGCTCCGATCGTCATGCCGATTTCTAAAGCGACGAGATCCCAGAACTTGAGGGCTTTTTTCATATTGGACACCTTTCCGGCCGATTACGGGGAACAATAAAAACGGTCTGAGTTGTATATCGTGTATTATACAACACGGCTACTCCTGTTATCGCGGCGCAGACAATAATTAAGCTCTCCATGGACGGAGTCATGGCGGCAATGCCGGGGATCGTCTGCGCCTTAAGGTTTTTGGCTGTCACACTACTCGCGGCCATCGGGTTCAACTCGTTCTACAAAGCCTGTGGTTGAAATAAAAAACCTCCCTTTTCGGGAGGTTTTGTGAATCGCCCACTTATGAAACGGTAACGGGGCCCGTGCCGCCGGCCTTTCCCGTGAAATACTGGTGGGCAAAAACCGCTCCTACTAATCCGAAGCCTATCAGGTCGGTGACCCAGCCGGGATAAATGAGGAGCAACCCGCCGATTATAGCCGCGATACGTTGCCAGAAAGGCATTAGCTTGAACATGAAGCCCTCCATCCCCGCCGAAATTCCCAGCATTCCAACAAAGGACGTGACGACTATGAAGACCGTCTCCAAAAGCATCACCGGGTTTGATAGGGCAGCGGGAGTCAGAAGCAGGTTCGGGCTAAGTGCAAATATATACGGGATTATGAAGGCCGTTATGGCGAGTCTAGTCGCCGTTATGGCCGTCTTGAGAGTGTTGGATTTCGCGCTGGCCGCGCCGGCGTACGCGGCCAGCGCCACAGGCGGCGTTATATCCGCCACGATACCGAAGTAGAAGACGAACATATGTGCCGCCATCAGGGGAATGCCAAGTCTCACAACGATAGGGGCCGTTATCGTGGCCATGATGACATAGTTGGCCGTTATCGGAACGCCCATTCCCAGAATAATACAGGCTATCATCGTGAGAAAGAGAGCGATGATCGGTATTCCTCCCGAAAGGTTGAGAAGTCCGGTCGCCAGTTCGAGCCCATTGCCTGTCAGGGTGACCGTTCCTATGATTATACCGGCAACCGAGCAGGCGATCGCGACGTCTATCGTATTGCGAGCACCGTTTTCAAGCCCATCACCCGCGCTTTTGAATGTTATCCTGGTATCCTTTCTGAACATACTAACGATTATCGCCGAGACTATAGAATAGAAGGCCGCCATTGCCGGGGTGAAACCGGTCATCATGAGATAGATGATGACGAAGAGCGGGATCAGCAAAAAGCCTTTTTTCAGCATGAGCTTGGTGAAGTTTGGTATGTCCTTGCGATCAAGTCCCCTCAAGCCCAGTTTCTTGGCCTCGAAATGGATCATCAGGAAGATGCCCGTGAAGTACAGTACCGCCGGCAAGAAGGCCGCGATCACGATATTCGAGTAAGGGATGCCCGTTATTTCGGCCATCAGGAATGCAGCTGCACCCATTATAGGGGGCATGATCTGTCCCCCAGTGGAGGCCGTCGCCTCTACCGCCGCCGCAAATTCAGGGCGATAACCTATCTTTTTCATCATCGGGATGGTGAAACTGCCCGATCCAACTGTGTTGGACACGGAGCTCCCCGAAACCATTCCCTCGAAAGCGCTGGATATTACGGCGACTTTGGCCGGTCCTCCTGTGGCGAAGCCGGCGATCGAGTTGGCCACGTCTATGAAGAACTGACCGACGCCAGTCTTTTCAAGAAAGGCTCCGAAGAGAATGAAGAGAACGATAAAAGTCGAACAGACGCCCAGAGGAATGCCGATCACACCTTCCGTAGAAAAGGTGAACGACTATACGTCTGTAAGAGAAACCCGAATAGAAAGTATATATGATGAAACCGAGAACGACTATCACTATTGGCAACCTGACGGCCCTGCGGCATATCTCCAGCAGAATCATGATTCCCACGATACCGACGAAGATCTCGAAGGGCGTGTACATGCCGGCCCTGGCTGCAATCTCGTGAAAATTGACAACATATAATAGAAGAAGGCAGCCGCTCCAACGCTTCCAAGTAACAGGTCGTACCAGTGGATGTGATCTACCATCTGGGTGTACTTCCTTCTGACAGGGAAGAGGATGAATGCTATGAATATCGCAATGGCGATGAAACTGGCTCGTTTTATCTGTTCGGGCAGCGTCACCACGACGTTGGTCCAAAGCGCGAAGATTGAATAACCTATCAATAGGTACCTGACTATTATCTTACTTTTCCCCGTGAACTGGCGCACGCTGGATTCACGATCGAATTTCTCCAGTACAGCTTTTGCGTCAACTTCACCTATATCAATTTGATTATTCTCTTTTTTTTCTTCATTCACCGAGAACACGCCTCCCGTTCGCGAATATTAGTATATATATTTGTCAATTCACTTTCCGTTCTCCGACCTTAGCCTCCATCTTCGATTCCAGAAGCCGGCGTTATGAGAATGAACCGGTTCTGGCCACACAACTCGCGCAGACTGAAGTCTTTTCGATCAATATGCAGTATATGATCGCTGACGGTACCCACTACATAAGCTAGATAATCGATCTTCAGGTTGAAACCCGTTATCTGCATCCATCTTCAAACCTTTCAAATATAAGCCCTTCGGGAATTTCCGCCGCGACACCCGCGCCGAAGCTTTTGAAGCGACTGGAAACCAGATAGATATGGTTCTTTCTCACCTGATAAACCTCTTCGATCGGACTCTGGTTAACGGAATGCACAAAAGAAATCGAGAAGTATCCATTGTCTTCCATTATGAACGATTTGATCTCTTCGCCTGTTCTTTCATCCATCAAAAGTAATCTGGTACTGTTTGCGAGCAGGCAGCACGGTAGAAGCAAAAAGGCCATCGCTGTCCCTAATTCAAAGAACCGAAACAAAATCATCGGGCGCGTCAAGCGCCCGATGACATAAGAGCGAAACACTTTATTGAATGACTGCAAGTTCTCTGAAATACATCTCCGCGCCGGGATGGAAAGGCACGGAAACACCGGTGACTGCCAGATTGATATCCAGTTCTCTGCCTTTTGCGTGCCCGGCGATTATGTCTTCCCTGCCCTCAAATATTCCTTTGACGATATTGTAGGCGATATCCTCGGGAAGATCCTTACGAACTAAGAAGGTCGCCTTTACGGCAACTGTGTTGACCGGCTCTGTGACTCCCTTGTAGGTATCGGGCGGAATCACGAATTTTACATAGAAGGGGTAGTTCTTAATTAGCTCTTCGGCTACTTCCGGCTCGACGGGTAGAATCGTTATCGGGTTCGTGCTTGAAAGTTCCGCGATGGCCGTGGTGGGAATACCTGCGGTTGTGAAGAAGGCGTCGATCTTTCTATCCTTCAGAGCCGCAGCGGAATCTGCGAAAGAAAGATACTGCACTGAGATATCCTTGAAAGTTATTCCGTAGGCTTCCAGTATCTGTATGCTGTTGGCCTCGACACCGCTCCCTGCATCACCGACAGATATTCTCTTTCCCTTTAGATCGGCTATCGATTTAATACCGGAATCGGCTCTTGTTACTACCTGACAGACTTCAGTGTAAGCTGTGAAAAGAGTTAAGAAATCCGTGATGGCACCCGCCTTGAAGAGAACTGTTCCCGTGTACGCATAGTGCATGACATCGTTCTGTACAATGGCGATGTCAACTTCTTTACTGGCTATGAGTCTTATGTTTGCGGCAGAGGCTCCCGTCGATTGAACCCTGATACTGATATCAGGGAAGCGTTGACCTACGACCTGAGCAATGACGCCACCGAACGGGTAATAAGTTCCCGAAGTTCCACCGGTTGCAAGATAGAGATTAGTTACCCCAAAACTGGTACAAAACAGCAGTGCGAGAAGCAAACTCACCAGGAAAGCTTTTCTTACATACATCCCCTCCACTAGTAGATCTCTCATGATGTCGAACAGAACGCACAATTAACTCGACAGAGAAAAATCCTACACAAAGACGATTTTATTTTACGTACAAATAATTGGGAATTTGGAGTTAAAAATTGTTTAGCATAAACTCTTCACGTATTTCAAGGATTTTTTACCCACAAGAAAGGCTCCAATGCACGTTTGTCCGCAAAAAATCAAAGAAAAAAGATCACGCAGCCCCAAATCGGACAGGACGCGTGATCTTTAATTAAAATAGTTCGATTATCTGTAGAAGACCCACCAGTTGTTCAAGCTGTACTTATAGTTGTCGTTTACGGAACCGCAATTGTAGTATGAAGAGGAACTTGTGTATACTTTGTTGAAAGAAATGTATTTGCCGCTACTAACCTGTCTGAGCCTCACCAACTCGCCGTAGTACAACTTATCGCCACCGAAGAGCAATCCAAGAACATTTATGAATGTCGGCTCGACAATAAGATCCCATTGACTGGTTTCATGATTCAGGTACAGGCAGTAAGTAGTCGAGAGCATTTTGTACTTGTCGTCTTTTTTGTCTATGGAATAGTACTTGGAGAGGTTATATGGCGCCAGGCACATATCGCTCAACTGCGACGTAGCCCTCATCCAGACGACATGATCTTTGGTGACCGTTCCCTGCTGCCATCCCCATCCGTCTCCCGTTCCCTTGTCGCCTTTGTTTGTGAGTATAAGGCGGCAGCTGTATCTCCCGGAAGCCTCTCTGTCCGTTCCGTTGACCTTGACAAGATCAACTCCATAACTGTCCCAGGTTGGAATGAAAAGGATCCACGATCTATCCCAGTACGACTCATCGGAAATCTTCATGTATCTGTTCAAGGCATAGTTCAGGACTCCTACCCAATCATGGTCAGCGACACTAGCGCTTCTGCCGTAGGTCATTTCTCTCTCGAGATTGTTTATTCTCATCGAAGGCATATAGGCAGCTATGGCGAGCGATTGTACCTGAGAATTCTCAGAGCAGATGTTGAGGGCGTAATTCGACTCACTTAGGTATTCGTCGGCTATAAAGAGGTTGTTCGCTATATTTTTGTGGGTGTTTTCGAGAAGCGTGTGTGTATAGGATGTCTGAAGGATATTGTTGTTGGTACTTCTGGAGATCGAGTACCTCCCATCCGAGAGATTCTCAAAGATATAGCGCCTCATTAATACCTCGGGCTCCTTGGTGCTATCAAGATCCTGATGGGTGTAGTTCAAGATTCGGAGTTCTCCGTTGGGATCGGTCGCCTGTATGGCCTCATCCACACCCGTAAGCTGAATCTCCTGCTTATCAAGGGTAAGCTTTACGCCCTTCGCCGGATCTTTGAAAATTTCGTAAGCGGGAGTCAAGTATCCCAAAGCAGTTTTAAGACCTATTTGTAGTACCTCTGTAGAACCTGCAACGCTGAAATCCATCGGTTGAGTATTCCAGAGCACTCTAACTACTATTCCCGAATCCTTTCCGAGAGCCTTAAGGGCCGCGTTGTCGGCTTCGTTGAAAAACCAGGCTTTGTCCGGGTCGTATAACGGTTCGGTCATGAGTGACTCTCCGCCGAGTGCGTATGTAACGAACGTCTCAAGCCATTGCCAGAATATTTCTACCTCTTCCTCGATATAGGCTGTGTAGTTTTGCAGGTGAAGCGGGGCGAGGCTGGTTCCCTGTTTGTGCTCGTATTCCACAAGCAAGTTCAAAGCGAGCAGCTGGCGTGTTGTCAACGCCTTGAAAAGGGCAACATAAGCCTGAATGTACTGTATGAACACCGGGGAGTCGGGAGAACACCTTTTGTAAAAACCGAGATCCCCGGTGGGTTCACCTATCAATCCCAGCGTTCTCAGGGAGTTCATGGCATTGTTCATGTAAATCTCGAAGAGCGACAAATAACTCGTCTCGGCGGTTCCACCGACGATGACCTTCTTGATATTCAACATAACCTGATCCAGTTTGCTGTTCCATATATCCTGCATAAGCGATTCGATACTCAAATCGGTCGAAGTGGTCGCAGGCAGAGTGGTGATGTACAGGTATTTCCCTGTGCAAACCTCGATGGGAGTGAAATAGTTCTGATCTACCATTCTGATGTAGGAATCGTAATATTGCTGATCGAGCTTTGTCAGGATGCTCTGGATCTCTGTGTCGATAGTGTCGAGCTTTTCTGACATGGTGTCGAGCTTGGCGTTTACTTCCTGTATCTGATTGAGAATCTCGTTTATCAACTCGGTGGTCTGGTCGCCCAGTCCGAACAGGTTTTTCAAGACCCACGAAATACTACTGTAAGCAGTATTTGCGACTATTCCCGATGTAATGCCGCTGAAGAGATCCTTGGCCAGAATTGATATATCGAAATCCAGTGTCGCCGCCACGCCGAAGTTGTACCTCGCTCCTCCGACTATCGCTTCAACAATGGTTTCGACGAAATCCTTGTAAACTCCCCCGAAATAATCTTCCACGAAACTGGCCAGTCTCTCCATGGAGAAATAGGTAGTTTCGAATTTCGGGTAAAGCTGGCTCAGGACATTTATATCGGGAGGAACGTTGAAGGCATCCCTCACCTGTTCGACGGCATCTTTGTAGCTAATTCCCATTCTGAACATGTATGCCGCGAAAACAGATGATACGGGGTTTACCAGAATTTGCTCGGTGTAGAACGATTCTTCGACTATCGAAGCCAGAGCATCGGTATCTTCGGGTTCCTCTCCGGTGTTGAAGGTGGCAAGAACCACTACGGGAAACTTCAAGCCCTCATGTACTGGAATTGAGAACCTCCCGTATTTGTCGGTGAGGAACTCGCCCTCGACGACTGGATTCCCCTCCATGTCGAGGACTTTTACTATGGCGTTTTCAATGTACTCGTCCGTGAATACCGTCCCCTTTATCTCGTTTGTGCGGAAGATCTTGATACAGCCGGTAAGCAAAACAACCAGAACAACAAGTGATACAAGTACCACTTTTCTCATCACAACTCGCCCCCAATTATCCCGATTTGCAAATCAGCTTAAAGATGAAAGATTCGGCTAGGTAAAAGAGTATGGAGTCCGTGTAAGTTGACTTGACAACTAATTATACGAAAAAAAAAGTAGAGATCAGTCGCCTGTGCTAACTATAGTAAAAAATTTTTTGAAGTGAATCAGGAAACTCTAATTAGCTACCACCGTCATACAGATATTTTACGATCCTGTCGTCGTAGGCTATCAGGCCTCTCTCCTCAAGCATGGAGATAAGCACCGAAGTGAAGAGCTTCCCTATGCTGGCTATAAAATACGGCTGTTCTGGAGTCGCTTTTAGCTCTCCAGTATTTCCCTCGGCTGTGTTGAATCGGTTCTCAATATCCGCTTCAAATCGCCTTTACACTTTCAAACGTAGAGTCGTGCTCGAAACATGCATTGTTTACAGTCTGAAAGTTATCCATGCAAATATCTCTCCCATGCCTCTTCATATTTTTCCGGAGGGGTTTCTATGATTATCTTCGATTCCTCAGCCATCCGTTCCTGATCGTAACCCACAAATGCCCAGAATTCTCTTTTGAATTTCGAGAAGTCGAAACTCTCCCCTTCTTTCGCCCTGGCCATCTCTTCGTATTTGAGGTACTTCAGGTATTTAACGTTGAAAGGGTGCGCGCCATCGTCGGCACCGGCAGGAAAGGCGATTTCCTTCCTCAGCAATAGATCTTTGATGTACTCAATGTTTCTCTCAAACAGCTCCGGCCCCACCACTCCCGAATGTGCGGAAATAACTGTCGAAAAGTTCAGGTTTCTCAGGGATTTGAGAGTCTCCGTGAAGGTCACCAGATCACCCCACAACGTAACCGGAACCGGTTCTTCAAGTAGATCACCGGCGAAGAGCACAGATTCCTGCCAGTCCAGGCAAACCGAAGAGCAGACCGTGTGTCCGGGCATGTGACGAAATTCGACTCCGTCGTCTTCGAAAAAAAGACTGTCGCTGAAAGTGATGTTCGGCAATCTCATAAAGATATCGACTTGACGGAAGCGCGAAAGCTTCGAATAGTCAAACTCCCATCTCTCCTTCATCCTCTTTCTGGCAAGGGTATGAGCCAGAATGTCCGAATTGTCGAAAGCCCCGTTGCCCCATACATGATCGAAATCCGAGTGCGTGTTGAATACTATAAGACGCCCTTCATAGCCATTGCTTCGTAGGTATTGCTTTATCACATCCATCCACTGCGGACCGAGAAAGGTGTCGCAGAGATAGGCTCTCTTCTCTCCCAATACCAAATATACGGAGGTGTCGCAGCCCATTGGGGAGTCACCGTCTTCAAAGGTGAAAAGCACCCCCCTCTTTCCAATCTCTCGTATCTTCAAATCCGCACCCCCTATTCGCTCTCCTGAACCACCGCGATCACTCTGGCTATCGACGAATCGGCATGTATCTTCAAAGGGAGAGCGATGACTTTAAAATTGACAACCTCCTTCAGCGACGCAAGGTTGGTCAGATTTTCGATAATCAACACTCCGTTCGTGAAGAGTATCCCGTGCACCGGGTAAGGATACCTGTCGGGTGAGGACGAGTCGAAACCGACGGCCTTGACTTTTTTCCCGACCAGAAATTTCGCAAACTCTTCGGTAATACAGGGATTTTCGACAAAATACTCGCGGCTTCCAAAAATCTCGTCTCTACCCGTCCAGAAGAGTACTATACTATGTTCTGCTATTCTATCGGCGTATTCCTCCCTCATAAGGATCTCACTATAGCCTCTCACATCTAGCAACACACCACTGCCCACGAAATTCTCGAGAGGCATCTGGTCTATGTACAGGGAAGAATCGCTCATGTGCATCGGGCCGTCTATGTGAGTTCCCGAGTGCATCGAGATTTGGAGCCTGTGGTTGTTGAAACCGTCGATAGAAAGATTCCTGGAGCGTTTCAGCGATGTCGCGTCATCTCCCGGATAAACGGCCTGTTCATCGACTATCGTTCTCGTAAGATCTATGTATCTCTTCATGCCTTCACCTCGATTCTAGATTATTCAAGGATACCATCGCTGCGGCCCATAACAAAATCCGACCAGAAACGTTTTATGAAAAGGAGTGCCGGGATGCCTATTATCATACCGAATATACCCAGAAGCTCTCCTATCGCTATCACTGCGACCAGTATTATGAACCAGTTCATTCGCAGTCTTTTCGACATCAGCATGGGCGTCATTACCCATCCATCTATCACACCGGCGACCAAAAGTATCGCGATGACTCCGAATACACCCCAAAAACCGTGTGCGGCGTTTCCCACCAGCAGAAAAGGTATTCCAGTCATGACGACACCCACGTAGGGTATATAGTTGGTAATCGCTCCGAGTATTGCGAAGAAGAGGGGGTGAGGAATTCCAAGCAGAAAAGCTCCGGCACCTATCGTCGTACCCACCGACAGGGCTATTATAGTCCTTTGAAAGACGTAGTTCTGCAGGTCGCGGTTAAAACCTCCTAAAAAATCACGAAGACTCTCCCTATCGCAACCGGGAAAGACGACCGGCACTATCTTCTCCGAGAAATTCTTTTTGTTTCTCAGCAAATATACCGAGCCGATAATGAGCAGCACCGCACCGGTCAACCAGGACGAAGCACTGGCCGCCACTTTTCTGGCCGTATCCAGTGCAAACCCTATCATCACGTTGTTCAAACTTCCGAAAAAATCTTTGACGCTGACGGCGACAGATTCCGGCAGTCTCGCCATGAGCCTGTTGAACCTTTCTCCCTCAAGAATCCTGTCTATTTCATTTCCGAAGGAGCTTATGTTGGAAATAATCATGGGTATCGAGCTGGAAAGGAGATATACCACTATCACCACCAGACCGACTCCTGTTAACAGTGCCGCGAGACGCCTGGCCCTTTCGTTTTTGAAAAAGCCAGTCGGGACCTCTATTAACATGGCGAGTATGAGAGAAAGTGTGAGAATCCTCGAGGTGAGAGGAAAGAGATAGAGAGAAGCGATATACAAAGTTATATACGCTATCAGCCAGTTTCGTGTAGTCTTCATGCGTCACCGAGAATCTTATCGGATGAGTTTCGGTGGCCCCACGTTGAGAGTGAGCCAGTAGTCTCCGATTGCGCGGACGACCTTCACGAATTCACCGAAATCGATCGGTTTTACGAGATATGAGTTGACCCCGTTATTATAACAGACAGCCCTGTCACCTTCCTCGTGCGAGGAAGTCAGAACAATAACTGGGATCCTTCTTGTGCGCTCATCGTTCTTCAGTTCCGACAGCACCTCGTGTCCTGAAATGCCGGGCAGCTTCAGATCGAGCAGGACGAGATCCGGTGTGGGGAAGCTTTTTCTGTCGGTGAATTTTCCCTTTCCATAGATATAGTTCAACGCTTCTTCGCCCGTCCTGGCAACGTTTATCGTATTTTTCAGACCGACCTGAGCGAAGGCATCCAGTGTAAGTTCTATATCCATCACGTTGTCTTCAACCAGCAAAATAACTGCAGCACTCATTTATTCAAAGCCTCCTTCAATTTTATGGAGAAAGCACTCCCCTCGCCGGGCGTCGATTCCAGGAAGATCTCGCCCCCCATAAGATCGACACATTTTCTCACTATCGCAAGTCCAATACCTGTGCCGGGGTAGTCCTCGGCAGAGTGCAGACGCTGAAAGATTTCGAAGATTTTCTTGTAGAACTTTCTGTCTATCCCGATACCGTTGTCCTTTACCGTTAAGAAAACGTACCCGTCTTCTCTCATGGAAGATATGTTTATTTCTGGGGGTCTTTCAGGTACGTGGTAGGTGAGCGCGTTCTCAATGAGATTTACCAGTATTCGATTTAGAAGCGCGGCATCGGCTTCTACGAAATGAAGCGTCCCCTCCACCGTGACTTTTCCTCTTTCCTCCTTGACTTTCGAAGCAAGCGTATCGAGCGCTTTATCGACGGCCTGTGCAAGCGATACCCTTTCGATATTCAAAGCCGCTCTACCCAATCTTGAGTAATCAAGAAGATTCTGAATCAGTGCGGACATATTCTCTCCCGCACTGATAATGTAATTGAAATACCTGCCGGCTTCGGGTGGAAGCGCTCCGGAATAACGTTCCGAAATTATCTGGGCAAAACCTTTTATGGCCCTCAAAGGAGCCCTGAGGTCGTGCGAAACGGAATAGACGAAAGATTCGAGCTCTTTGTTGGCCGTCTCCAGCTCGGCGGTTCTCTCTTTGACCCGTCTTTCTAGTTCCTCAAGCGTTTTTTCTCTTTGGGTCACATCCTCGAAAATGACAACTATCTCGTCCTTCCCGTGGCGGTAAACATAGTTATCTGTCCAGAAAGCGATTCTGTTGTCTTTGTATTTTTTTAGGGGATGACGCTGGGACAAACCGCTTTTATACACCTGTATTATTATATCATACAACCCTATTTCCATAATACCGGGAAAGACCTCTTCGACTCTCCTCCCTACAATCTCGTCGCGACTCACTTCGGTTATCCTACATCCTGCAGGATTCATATCCAGAAATACAACCTCATCATTTTCTCCGACCTTGTAGATCGCAACTCCGATATTCATGTTCGTATAGAGCTCCCTAAAGCGCATTTCACTTTCTTTGAGCGCCCGCTCGGCTTCCTGCTGTATGGTGACATCCTCGAGAATTCCAAGAATCCCTTCAGGTTTACCTTCTTCATTGAAGATTGTGGCGTTGTGAAGTCGAACCACCACCTTTGAGCCGTCCTTTCTCTCTCTTATCAACAACGTTCCCTTTTGGTAGTCTCCCGAAAGGGTCTTTTCGGTCAAATCTTTGTGGGTTTTGATGTCTTCCTCGGGAACTATGGGAAGCGGTTTGCCTATCACTTCTGAACGTTTCCAGCCAAAGACCTTTTCGGCTGCCTGATTCCACTCCGTCACGTTATATCCCATGTCCAGACTGATAATCGGCACCGGCGAAGCTTCCACGATCGCAGCAAGTCTTTTCCGGGCCAGAGCGAGTTCATGCGCCGCCTCTTCTCCCTTTAGCTGCGCTTCTTTGTTTGACATGGCCCAACCAGTGAGGGCCGTTGCGATAGGATAGACTAGCATAACCGGAACTGCGGTTATCGAGAAGAAGGCTTTCCTCGGATCATCGGGAAGAAAAAACATGCAGAACAGCATGATCAAATGTACTACAATCCCGAAAAGATAGAGTTCGACTAGAGTCATCTGGTGGAGAACTTTTCGCCGTCTGTATCTCCACAAAAGACCCGTCGTAGCCGAGCAGATTATCACTGATACGCCTACTGCCGCTCCAGAACCACCCATAAGGATCCTGATTGCAGAGGTCATTATTACAGTTATAATCGAGGGAATGAATCCGAAGTAAAGTCCAGTAAGGCTGAGAACCACCGAACGCGTATCGAAAACTACCCCAGGAGAAAGTTCCCAGGAGTTCATCATAACCGCTAAAGCTATTACTCCGAGCAGGAGGCCTGAGATGATCTTCTGCAGAAGGAGTTTCTCCTTTTTAAATCTTATATACAGTGCACTGTATATTACCGCGAGTGAAATAAGCAATGCGGCGTTGTTGACCAGCGCCAGCGCAGCTTCCTTGCCCATACACCCGCCCTCCCCAGAGTCCGAATTATTCGTTCATAAAGCTATTATATCCTCAAGAAGCCTTATTATTGACTCTAGAAGTCTCTTTTATACACTGGATTTATATCTTGCTATCTCGTCTTTAGTCACAAGTCAAGAGAAGTAAAATATACTCAAGCACAATGCATATCCCGATGAAGCAAAGGAAGTCGCAAAACAGGCCTATATTATCTCCTTTGCTGGAGGATTTCAAGACAATGACTTTTCAAACAATCAGACCAGAGCTTTTCAACCAGTTCGTTCACGTCAAGAAGCTTTGCGGTCCCAATTACGAAAAAATCGCCCTAACGACGACAAATCTATTCTGCGCTCTGGCTGACCTATAATCGGAGTTCTTTGTGGTAAGTGTTATATGTCTCGATTGGTGTCAATCAAGAGATACAACGAGCGATAAACTCACCCGACTTTTCTCTTAGCTTCTCACTCCGCAGGTTCTAACCATTCGTCTTCATCGAAGGGAAATTCTAACCCTTCATCTATAACCGTAGATACCGTTCCGGTAATGGAACCGATTAGAACGTATGTTGTTGGTTCTCCAGGTGTAGGAATCGGGAATATATAGTAAGGTTCAAAAAGCCCTGGGTACAGCGGTCTCCTGAAGAAGACCCAGGTTGGAGGATCTTTGTACTCTGAAAGCATCTTTAAAATACTCATGGCATCTGAGAGATCGTAGCTCATGTACAGCGGGGGGATGGGAATATCGTAACAATCTCTAATAAAGGCATCGTACAGACGAGGCTCAGACCAGACGCCGTCAATAAAGTCTATCAAAGCCGATCTCGCGGAACTGCCCTGGAGGTTAAACTGGAAACCGAAGACCCATTTTTGAACTTCTTCCGCACTGTTGAAAGGAGTTCCATCGCCGCCCCAGATGACACGCAAATTGAGTTCGCTTTGTGGATATACAGCCTTGATCCTTGAAACAGCCTCTGAAACGAGCCTCTGAAACAACGTGGGTCCTCTCATGACAAGACAGCCAGATAAAGTAAAGACTATCGCTGCTAGTAACACCAATAGAAGAATTTTACGCATGCCAACACCTCCCTTGAACTGATTTTCCTCGCCAGATATGCAAGAACATCTGCACAGTTAAGAATATAGTATTATACATCATCCAGAATGCGGACCAAGTCTTTTGAAGATCATAGAACTTGCACAGACTTAGAAAAACGAAGTGCTTGTATATAAAAATTGATAGAAAGGAAGAAGAGATGGGGATCGGAAACAGGAATCGAGGAGATGGAAGTCGATTTTGACCTGTTCGAGGAGTAAAGACCTGAGCATGGAGATCGCTCTTTGGATTGTTTCGAACACTTTGTACCTCTTTGTTTCCGACTTAGTCTTCTCGAGAATGAATCGGTGAAGGTCATTGAAAATCAGATAGGCAAGAATAACCAGGATAGTCCAATGTTTGTGGCCATCTTCAGTTGAGAGTCCGGCTTTACCGAGCGTGAAGTGTTGTTTGGCAGTTTTGAAGTAGGACTCTATGGACCATCTGTTGAGATAATACAGGAAGATATCCTCAGATGAAAGCTCAGTATCTGAAGAGATCAGGGTGGTTCTTCTCCCGTCATCCAGCTCAGCCACAACTATCTTGAGAGGAACTCTAACAGACTTGAAACGGACAACTCTCTGGTGGAATCTGACGGTTCTATCTCTTATGACGACCTCCTTTGACTGGCCAGTTGAGTATCATCCACAACCAGTATCATCTTCTCAGAAGAGGTTGAGAGAATAACCTTCTGGATCAGCTTCTCAAGGTTCTTCCAGAAGTTAGGTGGATATTCATAGCTTCCTGTGTGTCTTCGTTTGCCACACGGGCAAGAACCTTATTCGGGGAAATACTTTTTAACGGTTCACCTCTATTAGAAACTTTCAGACGTTTTTGCATGCAATTCTGTTTCTTGAGCTTGTTGAACAACATTTCCAAACATCTCAGACGCACTTTCCGTTCTTAATTCTTTCAAGTATCTTCTATTAGTTGAAATGCGGTAGAGCCAGGAATTGGAAAAGTTGATTAAACTTAAGGACCGAATGCAATAATCGGACAATTAAAAAAGGGGAGAAAACTCTCCCCCTGGTGGAGCCGAGGGGATTCGAACCCCCGGCCTCCGCCTTGCGAAGGCGGCGCGCTCCCAGCTGTGCTACGGCCCCACGACAGATGAATTATAGCCTGAATTTAACGAGAATTCAATCACGAATCGGTTAATTCGAGCGTCGAGGGAATTCCCAGCAATTCGCCAAATTTGAATGTGCCCAGATCACTCGAGTGACAGGTCTTCAAAATGTAGGCCGTATCTATCCCGTGGCCAGTTCCCCCGGCCGAGATTATCCAGTCGTTCACGCTCACCAGGCCCGAATCGGCGGCCATCATAGCGATCTCAATGGCTACCTTGGTCCCCTGGCCGAAGAGTCTGAGAGCGGTGGCGAAGATCTGGGGCGGGTAAGTTCCGCCGCTGCTCTTGTAGAAGGCGCCATCAAGACCCCTGAAGAGGTGCGTTGCCGTCAGGATAGCGTGACGCGAACCATAGTACATCTTTCTCACCTGTGGATCGAATTCGTCGTGGTCGGTTTTTTTGAAACCGACCGAGTGAGTCACTATCACCAGCCTTAAAGAGGAAGGAACAGTCTCGAAGGCGAGTTTAGCCACATTGCCGAGTGTTGAAGGCAAAACGATATCCCTAATGTTCCGTTTCAGCGCGCTTGTGAAAATGTGTTCCAGAAGTGTTTTCGTCGTTTCTTCGTCGCTTTTTTTGAAATAGATGACCATTCCATTCACTCCTTTACCGATTTCAATACTCTGTCTATGAGTTCCTGCTCGACCATGTAAGGCAGAGTTATGTGTGATTTTCCCCCGGCAGACCTGTTGAACTCGATTGATGTCTCGATGGCATTCTTGTTCCTGGCCCATGCCCTCCGGGCGACGCCGCCCATCACGTCCCAGGGTATGGACGTCGAGATTATCTCATCGACTCTCTCGCTACCATCCAGCACCAGGCCAAATCCACCGTTTATGGCCTTGCCTATCCCTACGCCGCCTCCGTTGTGGAGGGCGATCAGACTCATTCCCCTGGCGGCGTTTCCGGCGAAACACTGGGTCGCCATGTCGGCCATAATATTGCTTCCGTCCTTTATATTGGAGGTTTCTCTGAAGGGCGAGTCGGTTCCTCCGGTATCGTGATGGTCTCTTCCCAGCATCACCGGTCCTATCTCCCCCTTTCTGACCATTTCGTTGAACTTGAGCGCTATTTTCTTCCGGCCTTCGGCGTCCTGGTAGAGAATCCTGGCCTGCGTTCCGACCACCAACCCATTTCTGTCGGCGTCTCTGATCCAAATATAGTTGTCCCTGTCCTGACCGCGCCTGTTAGGATCTATGCACTCCATGGCAGCCCGGTCGGTCTTTAGAAGGTCTTCCCTCAAGCCACTCAGGCAGACCCATCTGAATGGACCGTACCCGTAATCGAAGAGCATAGGTCCCATTATATCCTCGACGTAAGAGGGGAAAATGAAGCCTTCGGAAGTATCGCGGCCGTTTCTTGCTATCTCTTTTACACCCGCATCGAAGACGGCCTTCATGAAGGAATTGCCGTAATCGAAGAAATATGTCTCCCTCTCTACCAACGTCTTTATGAGGTCGAAGTGTTTTCTGAGAGAATCGTCCACAAGCCTTCTGAATCTCTTTTTGTCGGAGGCCAGCATCTCCGTCCGCTCCTCGAAACTCAGCCCCTGAGGGCAGTAGCCGCCATCGTACGGCACGTGACAGGAAGTCTGATCCGAGAGCAGTTCTACGGGTATCTTTTCATCCACCGCGTACTGCAGAAGATCCACGATGTTTCCATGGAAAGCCACCGCGTGGCTCTCACCGGAAGCCAGTTTTTCGGCTGCGATCCTGAATGACTCTTTTGGACTCCAGGCGAGAGAATCGATCCAACCCTGCTCGAGACGTGTTTTTATCCTCGAGATATCGACCTCCGCTATAATACTGACTCCCCCGGCGATACGCACCGCCTTCCCCTGCGCGCCGCTCATGCCACCCAAACCCGACGACACAAAGAGGTGGCCTTTCAAGTCGCCATTTTCGGGTATGCCCAGCTTCATTCTCCCGGCGTTGAGAATGGTGTTGAAAGTGCCGTGGACGATCCCTTGAGGGCCTATGTACATCCAGCCGCCGGCCGTCATCTGTCCGTAATTGGCCACACCCAGTGCCTGCGCCCGTATCCATTCTTGCTGATTGTCAAACATCCCGACCATAAGGGCATTGGTGATAATGACCCTTGGGCTGTACCGGTGAGACTTGAAGAGACCAAGAGGGTGACCCGACATGACCACAAGCGTCTGCTCGTCGGTCAGCTCCTCCAGGTATCTCTTTATAAGTCTGTATTGCATCCAGTTCTGGCAAACCTGGCCGGTCTCTCCGTAAGTGACGAGTTCATACGGATAGAGCGCGACATCGAAGTCCAGGTTGTTGTCTATCATCACCTGGAAAGCCTTCCCTTCTATGCAGTTGCCCCTGTATTCCTCTATGGGTCTTCCTTTTATCCTGCCCTGCGGTCTATATCTGTAACCATAAATCCTGCCCCGTGTCAACAGCTCCTGCAGGAATTCCGGAGCCAACCTTTCATGGAGTTCGTCAGGAATGTACCTGAGAGCGTTCTTGAGGGCCAGTTCGATTTCGGCCCGGTTGAGATTCAACTCCCTCTTCGGAGCCCTCCTTATAGATGGCTCGAAGAAAGGCTCCGGCGGAAGATGATCGTCCAGCTTTATCGTCATCGCCTCTCCAATGATGGAATTAAGAGACACGCAAACCCCTCCTTTCCTTTTCTATTGACAATTTTATCATTATCTGTCTGTCAATGAAAAAATGGCATCCCTCGTTCGCGCCAGACGCTATTGAAGAATATGGAGGCTTGGCCAGCCACGCTTCGTGCGGCAAGTCTATTACAGAACTTCTACTTTTTCGAAAGACGGTTCTAACCTTCTTTTCAGAGCTTTCAATTCTACAACGCCCTAGAGATCGAGCGGCGTTGTTTCCCCTTCAATCCGTTGCAGCGACGTGATAAAATTCAATCATGGATATTAAGAGGGTTTTCAGCTCGATTTCGTCGTACGGTTTTTTTCTATTCGGGTTCACTTCGATAATACTCGGAAGTGCACTTCCCGCGATCGAGAAGAGCTTCGGCATAGATCACCAGATAGCTGGAGTTCTGCTTTCACTTCCGACAATCGCGTTCATGCTTTCGGCGATCGTGGTGAGTACTCTTGCAAACCGTGTGGGGCCTTTCAAGTTGCTTACGATGGGTATTTCTTTCATCACTGGTTCGCTGGTCCTACTCTCGATCGGAAGGAGTTTTTTACTGTTGCTCATAGGCAGCATGACTCTTAGCTTCGGGACGGGTGCCACGGAAACTTCGATCGGTATCGGCGTCTCCGGTCTTAAGTACAGGAAACCTGGAAGTGCTTTGAATCTCATGCATTCGCTGTTTGCCGTCGGTTCTATCATTTCTCCCTTCATTGTCGCCGGTTTTCTCGTAGATTACAATTCCTGGTGGAAGCCCTTTTTCGTTGCCCTTTTTGCGGCCATTCCTTTACTCTTTTTCACTCCGATGCTGTACAGGATCCCTTATACGGGAACGGATGAAAAGATCTCGCGCCATAAAAAGGAGCTCTTTTCGCAGAAGATCTTCTGGCTCATCCTGGTCGGGGTTTTTCTGTATGTTGCCTACGAGATAGGTTTCACCTCCTGGCTTTCGAGTTTCGTGTTCGAGTCGAAAGGTATCGAGTTGAGGTATGCCAGTATCTTTCCGGCACTTCTATGGACCGGCATACTGGTAGGGCGATTGGTCGCCGGCATAGTGGTCGAAAAACTTGGATATGAGCTCTCTCTTTTGTTTATGACAGTTATCGCGTTTCTATCATTCGGTGCTGCGTTGGCAATGAAATCTGCTTTGTGGATCGGAGTGGCCGTGGTCTTAGCTGGATTCGGTTTTTCCGGCACTTTCCCGACCCTGCAGGCTATTCTCATATCACGTATGAAGAACGGAATAGCTTTCGCGCTTGGCCTTTTTACGGTTGCCTCTTCACTCGGTGGTGCCATGGCAAACTACTTGGTAGGTTTTCTCGGACAGATCTTCGGTATGTACGCAGGTATAATATTCATACTTGCACTGATAGCGCTGGAGATAGTTGTGGCATTGATGATAATGAGATTGAAGGTGAAGACCAATGACTAGAACGGTAACCGTCGTGGGTGCCGGACCGGCCGGCTTGGCCGCCGCGAGGATTCTTGGCAGGGAAGGCGTCGACTTCACTCTTATCGATTCGAAGTCCTTTCCCCGTTACAAAGGCTGCGGAGGAGGTCTGACTCCACGCTCTATTAGAGTTCTCGGAGAGATCTTCCCTGAGATCGAGCCAGGAGGTTTCGAAACTAGAGAGATTTCGTTTAGAAACGTCGACGAGGGCGTGGCCAGAGATTTAGTGACGTATATTTCGAAGCGTCCTTTGTTTTTTACAGTTGATCGCAAAGAGTTAGATCACTCTCTTCTAAAATCAGTGATAGATAGGGGAGGGGATTTTGTCATCTCCAAGGTCCGCGAAATTGAAAAAACTGATGGTGGTTTTCTAGTCAAAGGCGAAAACCTCGAGATCGAAAGTAAGTTCGTTATCGTTGCAGGAGGTGTGTTCGGAGCAAAGCTGGCAAATCTGGAACCTCCAGCATACGGGATAGTCTATCACGGTTACAGTTCGCCTACAGGAAGTGCCTCCATAACTTTTATGCAGGATGGCTACCTCTGGAAGTTTCCAGGAGAATCCTTCGACTCTATCGGTGGCGGTGTATATCCAGATGCACAGAATGTACCGGCTTACGAAGAGATGGAGATGCTTATAAAAAGAACCTTCGACGAAGACGTAGAGCTTACCGGCACCCCTATACCGCTTTTCAAGATGGAGAAGGTTCTCGAGCTGAACAAAGCTTTCGAGGGACTCTTCTTTGCAGGTGACAGTGCGGGTCTTGTAGATAACTGGACGGGTGAGGGGATAGATTTCGCCCTCGATTCCGGAAGACAGGCCGCCTTGTCGATCGTGGAAGACGGAATCAAAGGTAAGACCGCCGGTCAAAGATATCTGGAGAGGTTATACCCGATCGTGAAGCATCTCCAGATCGCAGATTCCTTTAGAAGGCGGTTTCACGCCGACCTTCAGAAAAACGTTCTTCTTCTCAAGAGCAGGCGTTCAGCCAGGATTTTCATGAATTACATTTCCCGGTACGCGGAAAATGTATCCCTTTTGGTTTTCAAGAGCTTTTTCACCGGCGGAATACACCAAAGATCAACATAACGCGGCGACGGCCTTCGTTTTGAGATCTCTGACACCATCCTGAGCAACTCTTCCGTCGATCAGCCTTAAAAGCCTTTCACCGTAGGCGTTGGCGAACTCCATATTATGGGTTATCATCACTATCGTGACGTCGTACTCTCTGTTTATCCTCTGGGTCAGCTCCATTACCTTCTGCGCGCTTACCGGATCCAGGGCGGCCGTGTGTTCATCCAGAAGAAGCAATCTCGGTCGTGACAGGATCGCCATTACCATTGCCAAAGATTGTTTCTGGCCACCCGACAGCTCACCGGCCTTTGTCTTGAGGCGCGTTTCAAGTCCCAGACCAAGATTTGCAAGAAGGGAGATGGCCTCTTCCTTCACTTTGCTGAACTTCATAGAACGCCCACCCTTTTTAGAAGCTATTATGAGATTCTCCGCTATTGTCAGAGCCGGAAAGATACCGGTATTCGGATCCTGATAGACTCTCCCTATGAAGCAGGCCAGTTTGTGCGGTTTCATGTTGTTCATTACTTTGCCGTCTATCATATAGAGACCTTCCGTCGGTTTGACTTCGCCAAGTATGACTTTGAGGAGAGTCGATTTTCCGGCCCCGTTGGGTCCGACAATCGTTATGAACTGGCCTTCGAGTATCTTCATATTCACTTCTTCAAGAGCAACTTTCTGATTTTCCAGGCCCTGGTTGTATGTCACTGTGAGATTTTTGAATTCGACCATAATCTTTTCACCTCCTGTTTCACTTTCCTTTTTCCATCAGATGTGGATATCTGACGCACACCTATTACAACGATTATGAATACGGCAGTCAGAAGCTTCATATCGCTTGCCAGGAATCCGATCCTGTAACCGTACCTCATCGCCAGTGAAAGAAGCGTCTGGTATATCACTCCGCCGATTATGGGCGAGAGAAGACCATAGAAAAACTTTACCCTACCCAGAAGTATCTCACCCATAATAACCGACGCCAGTCCCGTTACGACCATGCCCTGGCCGATCGTTGCATCTGAGAAACCGCTGTACAGGGCGAAAAGTCCACCGCCCAATCCAACGATAAAGTTTGACATGGTCAGACCTACCACGGCAAGTGTATCCTGGGAAACGCCAAACGCTACTATTCCCGATGGGTTACTGCCGAAGGCCCTTAGCAACATTCCCGGGTCGGATCTGAGGATAATCGTAAGGAGTATTATCACGGTCGATATTATAAAAATTATGAGAAGCAAATCTGAACCGTTTAGATCGTTGTTGAAGATGTTTTTAACAACAGAACCGGTCTTGAGGGCGCGTCCCTGCGTTTTGATTTCTAACTCTCCGAACAGGTCTTCAAGACCGGTGCCGCCACTCATCTCTTCGAAACTCTGTGTGCTTTTTTCCGCTACTACTCTTGGAACGGGGAGATTAGGGCCTCCCATGACCCTGAGATTCACTGAATAAAGCATTGTCATGACTAGGATTCCGGCCAGCAGAACGTTGACCTTGAACTTCCTATGTATCATTCCCGTAACACTTCCAGCCACCGCTCCAAATATAGCCGCCAGCGTAATCGCTAACCAGGCGGGTATTCCGGTAACCAAAGCTCTAACGGCGACGGCGGCTCCGAGGGCGAAAGAGCCGTCTGTCGTCAAGTCGGGAAGATCAACTATTCTGAAAGAGATATAAACTCCCAGGGCCATGAGGCCAATAATCAGTCCCTGTTCCAATATCGCCATCAGATCACCTTGTTTTTTCTACGCCGTCTTCAACTACCAGGTCTGCCCTGTCAAGTATTGATTGTGGAATGTTTATCGCAAGCTGTTCGGCTATGTCTGTATTGACGAAAAGTATAAGCGATTCCTGTCCGAGAATCTTGGTCTCAAGTTCCGACGGGCTGACGCCGTTCAGAATCTGAACCACGAGGTCTCCGGTAGATCTGCCTATCTGATAGTAATTGAAACCAAAACCGATCAATCCTCCGGTTCTCGCTATATCGATGTCTGCGGCGACTATGGCAACTTTTTCTCTCAGTGCGACGGTGGAGATCGACTCCATACTGGATGCAGCTGTGTTGTCTGTTCCTATGTATATTGCATCTACATCTTTTATTTGGGCGTTTAGCGAGGCAATCATTTCGACAGTTGTTGAACCGGTTATATCTATGATGTTCAATCCAAGAGCATCACAGGCCTCTTTTGCAAACTGCCTAATTGTTACCGAGTTGGCCTCTCCCGAGTTATAGATGATGCCAATCGTCTTGACGTCGGGAATGGCAAGTTTCAAGAGTTGAATCTGTGTCTTCACGGGAGTCATATCGCTTATTCCTACCACATTACCGGGATTTTTTCCGAAGGAAGGTACGAGGTTTGCACTTACTGGATCGGTCACTGCACTGAAGACAATGGGAATCGTTTTTGTTGCGTTAACTAGAGCCTGGGCGGAAGGTGTCGCTATTCCTATCATCACCGCAGGGTTTAGGGAGATAAACTGCTTCGCAATAGCTACTGCCGTAGAAACTGAACCCTGAGCGCTTTGGAAATCGATCTTGATGTTCTCCCCATCCTTGAAGCCGTTTTCGATCAAAACATCGATGATTCCCTCCCTGACTGCATCCAAAGCCGGATGCTCCACTATCGCCGTGATCGCCACCGTTTGCAACGATAATCCAAGAACACCTAAAAGTAGTACCACACATACAAGAACCCGCTTCATTCTACATCCCTCCTGATATAAAAAAGAGAGAGGACGTCTCTCAACGTCCTCTCTCTCTTCTCTCCTTCGTGTATTTTAACTCAAGCATACACTGGAGGAGTCCGTAGAAAGGACGTTCCTCCTAAACCAATAAGCGTATGCAAAGCTTACCAGGGTTGCCCGAGCCATCACTGTTAACCTCCAAAAACTTCGTTTGATATTTTATACCACAAAACAATGTTACAGATCAATGCAGTAAATAAAATTATTTCTTTCCATTACGTTCTATCCTCCCTAGAATAAGGTATCCCAAGTGAAGCTGGAGCGCCGACCTTTCTTTTTAAAGTGTCGGTAGAGGTGAAGAAGAGAACTGCTATCGTGAGAAGGTAAGGCAACATCTTCAAGAAATCGGGAGAGATATGGGCGCCGATGGCCTGGAGTCTCAGCCCCAGGGCTGTTATACCACCGAAGAGATAAGCACCGATCAGAGACTTGAAGGGATCCCAGGTGGCGAACAGCACCAGTGCGATGGCAATCCATCCTCTTCCGGCCGTCATGTTTTCTATCCACATCGAGTTGTAGGCCAGAGACAGATAGGCACCACCGATTGCCGTTATAGAGGCTCCGAGAATCGTGAAAAGGTATCTGACTGCAAAAACGTTGATTCCTTTGGCATCGGCGGCATCAGGCGATTCTCCGACCGCCCTGAGCGTCATACCGGCTCTGGTTTTGTATATCACGAACCACATGACCGGGACGAGTAGGAAGCTTATATAGACAAGCAGATCATGCTCGAAAAATATCCTGCCTATATAAGGAATGTCTGAAAGCAGTGGAATCTTTACGGGTTCGAACCTTCTGGCTATAACTCCTATGTAGTCCTTACCCCACAGTCCGCTGATTCCGGTGCCAAGCATTGTGATTGCCAGTCCGCTCACGATCTGGTTGATCTTGAGTGTAACCGTGAAAAAGGCATGTATGAATCCAAGCACGGCGCCGGCCAGCATGGCCAACAGAATGGCCACGACCAGGCTCGACGTATTGTAGGACGCCATAAAACCTCCTATCGCTCCAACCAACATCAGACCTTCAAGGCCGAGATTCATCACGCCAGACCTCTCGGTGAAGATCGTACCCAGAACGGCAAAGAGAAGAGGCGTTCCTGCCCTTACTGTTGCCTGTAAAGTGGATATTACAAAGGAGGGTAGATCATTCACTTTCCGGCACCTCCTTCACGATCGCAAGCCTGTATTTGAATACGGCCTCTCCGCCGAGTAGACAGAAGAGCACCAGGCCCTGAAAGACGGATATGAGAGCCATCGGAAGTTTGTAGAACATCTGGAGCTGGTCATTACCGACTAGAAGGCCTCCAAAGAGAAAAGAGACCAATAATATGGCGAGCGGATTCAATTTGGCCAGCCAGGCGACTATTATGGCAGTGTATCCATAACCTGGAGAGAATCCATGCTGTAGCCTGTGCTGAACCCCCATCATTTGCACCGCACCTCCGAGACCTGCTATCGCGCCACTTACCACCAGGGCGATTATGGTGTAGTTCCTGACATTTATCCCCGAATACCTCGCGGCCAGTAGGTTGTCGCCGACTATTTGAGAATTGAAACCCCAACCGGTCTTTTTGTATATGTATTGAAGCAATAAAGCGATGGCCAGGGCGATGAAGATCCCTATATGGAATTCATCGTCAAAAAAAGAGGGAAGTCTTGCCTGGCTGGGGAAAGGCGCCGTTCCGGGGAAACCATATCCTTTCGGATCTTTCCAGGGGCCGTAAACGAGGTAATCGACCCAGAAGATGGCTACATAGTTCAGCATGAGAGTTACAACTATTTCGTCGGTTCGGGCAAAGGCCTTCATGAGCGCCGGTATCAACGCCCACACAGCTCCCGCCGTGGCGCCAATGATCGAAAGCAAGACAATCATCATCAAAGGGGATTTCACGTCTTTGAAAAGGAAAAGAGCGCCCCAGGTAGAAGCCAACGCACCCATGTACAACTGACCTTCACCGCCTATGTTCCAGATCTTCATCCTGTAGGCAAAAGACAGACCTAACGCCACAAAAGCGAGGGGCACCATCCTCATGAACGTACTGAACAATCCATATCTATTTGCAAAAGGCCAGGTCAGCATCTCCTTGTAAGCCTCGAAAGTTTCCCTGAAGGCCGATGATAAATTTCCCAGGCGGCCCATAAAGAAAACAAGAAGTATGACTCCCATTATCAATAGGGCGAACGCCACGGATATTATAGGCACTACAATCCCAGCGTATCGGGGTATCTCGAGTCTCTTCTCTATTCTGATCCTCATCTTAGTGATCCTCCTGTCTCGTGCCGGCCATCATGAAGCCTATCTCCTCGATGTATGAAGGATAAGGTGGAGTGTAGCCCATTATCTGTCCTTCATAAATCACCGCCACTCTGTCAGAAAGTCTGAAGATTTCGTAAAGTTCTCCGGCCAGAAGGAGTATAGCCGCTCCTCTTTTCTTTTGCAGGAGCAAAGATTTGTAAACGAACTCCATAGCACCGATATCCAGGCCTCGAGTGGGGTGCTCTGCAATAATAACTTTGGGCTCGGCTGAAAGCTCTCTGGCCAGAACGACCTTTTGCAAATTTCCACCAGAAAGATACCTGACCTCGGTTTTCGCCGAAGGTGTCGATATAGAGAATTCATCGATCAGCTCGTCGGCCTTCGAGTGCATACGTCTGCCGTCGAGTTTCCAAGGTGAGCAGTGTACCAGTTCACAGATCGAGTTCTTCATGAAGAGATTGCTCATCACCGACAGGTTAGGGCACGTGGCCACGGTCTTCCTGTCCTGGGGGATGAAACTAAGGCCGGCTCTGATCCTTTCAGCCACATTGCCTTGCTTCAGCTCATGCCCATCGAGTTCTATCCTTCCGGAAACCTTCTTCCTGAGGCCATAGATCGCTTCAGCCAATTCGCGCTGACCGTTACCGGCAACACCGGCTATTCCGAGAATTTCGCCCGATCTTACCTCCAGACTGAGATTCCTGACCGACATGAGATCTTTGTCGTTTTTGACATTGAGATTCTCTATCTTGAGAATAACTCTACCCGTTTCCACCACCGGTTTTTCCTGATCGAGGAGCACATCTCTACCGACCATCATTCTTATCAGACCGCGTCGGTCTATATTTTCTCTTTCGACTGTACCGACCACTTTACCGCCACGCAGGACGGTTATCCTGTCGCTTATCGAGAGAACTTCGTCAAGTTTATGGCTTATGAAAATCACTGAGGAACCTTCGCTTACGAGTTTCCTAATGGCCTTGAAAAGCGTATCGCTCTCTTGAGGAGTTAAAACGGCCGTCGGCTCGTCGAGTATGATTATACTGGCACCAGTGTACAACAGCTTCAGGATTTCGATTCGCTGTCTTTCACCGACGGAGAGCGTCCAGACCCGTGCGCGCGGGTTCACCGGAAGTCCATAGACCTCCGAAAGTTCCTTTATTTTCGATTCTACTGTTTTCGTCTTTATGACAAACCCGAAATCCTTCAAACCGAGTATCACATTTTCAGCCACTGTAAACGATGGAACCAGGGTAAAGTGCTGTTGAACCATACCGATACCGTGTTTGAGTGCGTGACTGGGCGATGCGATAGACACTTTACTATTGTTTATGAAAACTTCGCCCCGGTCGGCATGGTAGATACCGAATAGAATATTCATCAAGGTAGTCTTGCCGGCACCGTTTTCGCCCAGGAGGGCATGAACCTCTCCCTTCTTCAACTGCAGAGATATGTCGTCGTTGGCCACAACTCCGGGAAAGGATTTGGAAATATGTTTCATCTCAAGAACGGGAAAGTCTTCCAAGGAAATCACTCCAGCGAGAGGAAATAAGGGGGCCTAACGGCCCCCGGAGATTACTGTATCTTACCTACTACATTGTTTATGAACCAGTCCATACTGAGAAGATCGCCATCGGAAGGTATTTCGCCCTCGGCATATTTCAAATTGCCGGCCTGGTCGTATATGGGTCCGACGAATGGATGCATGTCACCTTTGATGATTGCGGTTCTCATAGACATCACGAGCTTGGCAACACCACTTGGAACCAGATCGCTGAGAACAATATCGACGGTTCCGTCTTTTATGCCACCCCAGTACTGCGCGTTAGTCCAGGTGCCTTCCATGACACTTCTCACAACTTTTTCGTAGTAGGGGCCCCAGTTCCAAACCGGTGCCGCAAGGAAGGCCTTCGGAGCGAAGGCACTCATGTCGCTGTTGTAACCGATCGAATAGACACCCCTGTCCTGGGCCGCCTGTTGTGGTGCTGGGGAATCCTGATGCTGTGCGATCACGTCGGCTCCGATGTCGAGCAGAGACACCGCGGCTTCCTTCTCTCTTGCCGGATCGAACCAGGTGTTCGACCAAACAACGTGTACTTTTGCCTGTGGATTCACGTACTGAACACCCATCGCGAAGGCGTTTATTCCCCTTATAACTTCGGGAATTGGGAAGGCGGCAACATAACCGATGATGTTTGTCTTGGTCATTGCACCGGCCACCAGACCACTTAGGAACCTAGGTTCGTACATTCTCCCGAAATAGGTCCCAAGGTTATCCGTAACCTGGTAACCGGAACAATGCATGAAAGTGGTCTTCGGGAAGGATTTGGATACCTTCACCATGCTGTCCATGTAGCCGAAACTTGTTCCGAAAACGATATCGTAACCTCTTTGGGCATAGCCTCTGAAAACACTTTCGGCCTCGGCGCCCTCGGGTACGTTTTCGATGAAGTCCGTTACAATATCGCTACCAAAGACTTTCTCCAGATATAGTCTTCCCTGATTGTGCATGAAGCTCCAGCCACCGTCGCCAATCGGTGCAACAAAAACGAAGGCAACCTTGAGTGGAGCGGCAAGCATTGCGGTAGTAACTAGCAAGAGCGTGAGAATGAACAGGAATCTTTTCACTGTCTTACCCCCTTTGTGAGAAGTTGGTTCTTCTGATGTAAGAATTATACCCTTACACTATCGCTTATCCAAAATTCGAAAGAGCGTCTCTAAACGAAAAAACCTCCACCCGCTGTGCTCAAGACATACGAACAGAGGTACAGGAACATTATACTACCGCTTGTTTAACAGTCATATCCATTCTTTGACTGGTGTTATACCGGTGGTAAAATATTCTGGAAGTACATATCACAATAACTAAGGAGGTCCAGTCTATGATAACTACGAGAATGGAAAAGGAACTGAACGCCCAGATAAAGGCTGAGTACGAATCCGCCTTCATCTATATGGCCATGGCTGCCTGGGCTCACAAGAACGCGTATTACGGGACGGCGAATTTCATGTGGAAACAGGCAAAAGAAGAGGAAGAACACGCAATGAAGTTTGTCGATTACCTGAAGGATGTGGATGGAACTATAGAGATCCCCGGACTCGAAAAACCCGAAGGAGAGTTTAAGTCTCTGCTGGATATTTTCGAGAAGGGCCTCGAGCACGAGAAGTACATAACATCGAGGATTCACAACCTCGTGACCGTTTCCGACGAAGAAGGCGATTACGCCACTAACGATTTCCTTCAGTGGTACGTTAAAGAACAGGTCGAGGAAGAGAGAAACTTCAGGGACATCGTCAAGCTCCTTAAAAAGGTGGGCGATCAAGCTAATGGAATAATGATGATCGATTCCAAACTGGGAGAGAGATAAAAAACACCGGGGATGTTGTTTGACGACATCCCCATTTTTTGATGAGTGAGATAAACAAGTTCAACTGAGAGGAGGGGTTAGCGATGCGCAAGTTGTTTCTGACGGTCCTTGTGGTGATATCCTTAGCCGTTCTGGTTTTAGCCACGCAAGTAAATCTATCTATTATGCATACGAGCGATATTCACGGCAATATCTTCCCGGTGGACTATGCGACCGGCAAGTCTTCGGCCGTCGGTCTTGCGAAAGTATCGACACTTCTGAACGAAATGAGAAAAAGCAATCCCTACACACTCGCCATAGATACTGGAGATCTTATTCAGGGTACACCGTTAGCATATTACTATGCGAAAGTGGATAGCTCTGGCGAAAATCCAATGATAGCGGCATTGAACCATATGGGTTTCATCGCAAGCGTGATAGGAAATCATGAATTCAACTACGGTCCTTCGATACTCGAAAGGGCCATCGATGAAGCCGATTTCCCTGTGTTGAGCGCTAACATAGTCTTCGAAAGCAGCGGTGAGGCCGCTTTCACGCCATACATAATCGTGGAAGTGCCAGTTGAAGGCGACACAGTCAGGGTCGGGGTTCTCGGTCTTACGACTAGCTTCATCCCCAACTGGGAGGAACCCAAGAACATAGCCGGGCTGAGCTTTCTGGATCCCGTGTCAACCGCTTTAGAATACGTTCCCCAGCTCAGGGAGAAGGTAGATGTTCTAGTGGTTGCCTATCATGGCGGCTTCGAAAGAGATCTGAAGACCGGTGCACCAACCGAGGAACTGCTTGGAGAGAATGTAGGTTATCAGATTCTAAAAGAAGTGAAAGGCATCGATGTACTTCTCACCGGCCACCAGCACAGGACTATCGCCGAGGTTATCGATGGCACTGTGATCTCTCAGCCTTCCAACTGGGGAAAGGTCGCAGGTAAGATAGATCTCGTACTAGAAAAGAATAATGGGAAATGGGAAATAGTGGATAGAAGCATTGTCCAGGTTTCTATGGCCGGTTACGAGGCTGATTCTGCATTAATGGCAATGTTCCAGAGCTTTGAAGACCGTGTACAGAAATGGCTTGACCAGCCTGTCGGTATAGCGATAGGCGACTTCTACATCGACGACCCGCTCGTCGCCAGACTGGCCGACAACACGTTGATAGAGTTCGTAAACAGGGTTCAGAGCTCCGTAACCGGGGCTCCGATATCTTCCGTCGCGCTCTTCACAAACGATATAAAGGGATGGAAGACCGGGCCTATAACGATAAGGGATATAAACGCGGTTTATATCTATCCGAACACTCTGAAGGTAATAAAGGTCACCGGAGCAGATATCAAGGCCGCGCTCGAAAAGAGCGCCGAATACTTCACCTATGAAGACGGCGAGATAGTGGTCACAAACAGCTGGATCAATCCAAAGCCCTTGCATTACAACTACGACATGTGGGAAGGTATAGAGTACATAGTGGCCGCTGATAGACCCGTTGGAGAGAGGGTGTTGAGCATCCGTTTCATGGGAAAACCTCTGGAAATGGATGGCGAATACGAAGTAGTTCTGAACAACTACCGTGCCGGTGGCGGCGGCGGATATACCATGTTCCAGGGGAAACCGGTCGTAAGGGAGGTAATGCTCGAAGTTTCCGAAATAATCGCCAATTATGTACTTGAAAGAGTAGCCGTTAGTGCCACTCTCGATCACAACTGGTCGGTGGGCACCGGTTTCATCCACACAGTCGGCTGGAATGAAACGCTCAGGACGATCTCGGAAATGTACGGAATCGACGCTTCTGATATCATGAAATACAACCCCGATTTGAAGAGGGTCGAGAGAATCCCCGCCGGAACGAAAATTATCATCTATAAACCAGCGCTCGAAGAAGTGCCGGTGATGTGAGCTCGAAACCGAAAAAGGGCGGAGAGATCCGCCCTTTTTTTGCTTCTTAGCCAACTGAGGAAAACTGAGACCGGCAACCTTTCACCATTCGTTTCTAGTCAATGGAGAAGTTCAGTGTCTCCCGACTGGTATGGTCAATTGTATTTCTTCATTCGAAGTATTTTCTCGGCCCGTGCCCCTCGACTTTTTTCAGAAAATTTCTTACGATCTCCATGTATTCTTCGGGTTTTTCCAGGTGGTGTTCGTGAGAAGCATCTTCGATGATTTTCATTTCACAGTTGACTATCTCTCTACGGTAAAGTTCTGTCGTGGCGGGTGTCGCTTCGTCGAATCTGCCACATGTCAGGAGGACAGGAACATCTATTTCCCGCAATCTGTGAACGCAACTATAATTTCTAAGCGTACCCGTGACCGTGAACTCGCTCGGCCCGTACATGTGTTCATAAACGGCCGTGCCCATGCCTTCGAGAGCCCTGTTCAAGCAATCGGGCCACGGATCTAGGCGGCAAACATGGCGGCTATAAAAGGTCCTCATCGCGTCGGCGTATTCACGAGAGTCGAAGCGACCACTCGCTTCGGCCCTGTGTATGGCGTTTTGTTTTTCTTTAGGCAGGAAGGCAAGCAGTTTTCTAACGTCCTTTTCGAATTGTGGAATGCTCATAGCCGGTCCGGACAGTACCATGCTGACTACATCTTCAGGTTTGGAGAAAAAGTATTCGCAGGCCAAGATAGTTCCCCATGATTGGCCCAAGATATGTACTTTCCCCATCCCTAAACGTTCTTTAAGCAGATTCAACTCACGGACGAAACGTTCCACGGTCCAGAGACCTTTATCTGAAGGCCTGTCGGACCTTCCGCAACCTAGCTGATCGTAGAAGACAACCGGCCTTTCATCAGACAAAATCGAAAGCGGTTCAAGGTAATCATGAGGTACACCGGGGCCTCCATGTAGAGTTATTAGAGGTATTCCGCTCTTATCGGCCCCTTCGACATAGTACCAGATTTTTCCACCTTCTACTTCGATAAAACCTTCGACTCTGTTCCCGTTTTCACCCATCGATATTACCTCCCTTCCCAATCAATACGATTATACAACCGATTTACGTGAGGGTCGGCTTGACGGCTGGTGGTAAGAGAGACTATAATCGATTAGATAAATATCTAATTGAAAGGAATAAATTCTATGGTTGATTGTTGCTTTGAACATGAAATTAAAACAGATACGGCTTTTTTTAGGCTCAAGGCAAGTGAAGTCTCCGGACTTTCGAAGCTGTTCAAGATATTGGGAGACGAAACCAGAACCAGGATCGTGCATCTCTTGTCGATCACCGAACTCTGCACCTGCGACCTGGCCAGGGTCCTCAATCTTACGTTACCCACGATCTCCCACCACCTTAAGCTTCTGAAGGAAATGAGACTGGTAAGGAGCAGAAGAGAGGGAAAAGTCGTTTACTATGCATTGGCCGATGAACATATACTTATACTTGTCAAGACGGCGAGAGAACATTTCGAAGAGGTGTCGCGTTGAAGACAAGACATAGAATCAAGGGACTCGACTGTCCTGTCTGCGCAGCAAAAATCGAGGACAGGATAAAGAAGATGGGTTACAATGCAAGAATAGATCTCCCCTCACAATCGCTTATAATTGAAGATGGTGACATTGAAGAGATAAACAGAATCATTTCTAGTGTCGAGCCGGGTGCCGGAATCGCAGAAGATTCAAATGTTTCGCCGGTTGGGAGAAAACTAAAAATTCTTTTATTATCCTGTATCGTCTATATTTTTGCACTGATCACCGGCCGGTATCTTCATGGAAGTTATGAACCGCTCGAGTACGGAATATACATACTGGCCTATATTTTGGCAGGAAATGGCGTGCTTCTGAAAGCAGGAAAAAACATTCTTCATGGAAAGTTCTTCGATGAAAACTTTCTCATGACCCTGGCCACCGTTGGGGCTTTTCTGATTCACGAGCTACCGGAAGCCGTGGCTGTAATGCTTTTCTACAACGCTGGAGAGATTCTTGAGGGAATGGCGCTAGCAAGATCGAGAAAATCGATTTCTTCGCTAGTCAACCTAAAGGCCGAGACGGTAAACAAAATCGCTCCAGAAGGGATCGTGACAGTTCCGGCGTCGTCCATGACCGTAGGAGAGAGGTTTATCGTGAAACCGGGTGAGAGGATCCCCCTGGACGGTTCAATCGTTTCCGGGGAGACCTGGCTCGACCTTTCGCTTCTAACTGGTGAGAGCAAACCGGTGAAGGCCGGCGAAGGTTATAGAGTAGTCGCCGGGACAATCAATAGTACCGGCCTTATAGAGGTGGAGGCCACTGCCATTCTAGAACGGTCATACACCAGCAGAATGCTCCAGATGGTCGAAGAGGCCTCTTCCAGAAAATCCAGAACCGAACGCTTCATCACGAAATTCTCGCGGATCTACACGCCCATAGTAGTTTTGATCGCCGTCTTTCTTGCCACGGTACCGCCCTTTTTCACCGGAGGCAATTATAGCGAATGGCTCCACAGAGCTCTTATACTGCTCGTTATTTCCTGTCCGTGTGCCCTGGTTATATCGGTGCCGCTCGGGTATTTTGCCGGTATCGGAAAGGCTTCAAGAACCGGCGTGTTGATAAAAGGAAGCAACTATCTGGAGGTACTGGCAGGGATAGACACGGTCCTTTTCGACAAGACGGGCACTCTCACAGAGGGCAAATTTGGGATAAGCGAAATCTCCGGCCACAACGGAATGGCACAGGCAGAAGCGATATTGATAGCGGCGAGTGTGGAGAGCAACTCTAATCACCCGATCGCCAGATCGATTGTCGATTACGCCTTCTCGATCGGTTTCAAAAAAGAAGATTTTCTCGCCGTTAGAAACTACAGGGAGATACCGGGTGAGGGAGTTTACGCAATCGTCGAGGGTAACGAGGTAGCGCTTGGAAATGAAAGAATACTTAGAGGTCTGTCACTTTCCTCGTCTCCGAAGGGTAGGTCGAAGATTTATCTTACAGTTGGCGGAAAGCTGTCGGGAACGATAGACATCTCCGATAAGTTGAAAGAAGACTCAAAAAAGGCAATCGAATCTCTCCGTGGACAGGGCTTGGCAAGCATCGCAATGCTCACTGGAGATTCCCCCGATGTAGCTGCAGCAATTTCGAGCGAGCTTGGCCTGGACTGGTACCAGGGAGGACTGAGCCCTGAAGGGAAGCTCGAAATACTTGAGAAATCATCCAGTGCGGGCTGTAAGATAGCGTTCGTGGGGGACGGTATAAACGACGCACCAGTCATAGTCAGATCTGACGTAGGTATAGCGATGGGGAGGGCAGGCTCCGACGCGGCGATAGAAACGGCCGATATAGTGATCTCCGACGATTCGCCCCTGCAGGTATCGAGGGCGATAGCTATTGCCAGGAGAACACGGAGTATAGTTTTCCAGAACATAAGTTTGGCCATAGGAACAAAGGCGCTTTTTATAATTCTTGGAGCTTTCGGGCTGGTCAATATGTGGGGAGCAGTCTTCGCAGATGTTGGTGTGGCACTAATCGCGGTTCTGAATTCTCTGAGGATCTTTCACGGCTGATTTCCCAGAGACCGGTTGTTCGATGAAGCCAGAAAAATTATATTATCTGTACAGCGGTTCCGTATATTTTTTCTTCAATTTAGTATTCACCATCAACGGTATCTACTTCGTCGAATCGGTAGGGCTCAATCCTCTCCAGCTGGTTCTCGTTGGAACTGTGGTCGAAACCTCGGCACTTCTCTTCGAAATACCCATGGGTGTCTTTGCCGATATGTACGGCAGGAGAAAGTCGATTATCATAGGACTGACCATACTTGGTGTCAGCTTCATCCTCGAGGGGAGCCTACCATTTTTCTGGACCATCCTTCTGGCACAGATAATCGCCGGCGCCGGATATACGTTCCTGAGTGGTGCCGACATTGCTTGGGTCGCCGACGAAAGCGAAACGAAAAACCTGGATCCAGTGCTTTTGAAAGGAGTCCAGTTCGAACAGATCGGTTCGCTAGCGGGAATATGGGCCAGCGTTCTCCTCGGACTGTTTGCACTGAACTTTCCCATAGTTCTTTCGGGAGTTTCCATGTTCTTCCTCGCACTGATCCTGAGACGAATAATGAAGGAGGACAAGTTCAGTCCTAGGCACTTTGGTAAGCCTTTTAAAGACTTTCTTTCCACTCTTGCCGACGGTCTTGGACAGGTAAGGGCTTCAGCGAACCTTATAATAATCCTCTTCATCAGTCTGGGGATAGGTCTCTACAGCGAAGGGTTCGACAGACTCTGGATACTGAAGTTTCTTTCAGATCTGAGGATAACCGAGGAATTTGGATTACGCTACGTGCTGTGGTTCGGGGTGATAAACTCCGGTGCGTTGGTTTTAAGCATCGCCGTTCTATCTTTCCTTAAAAGACTATCTTCCCGCAACTCTTCAAAGCTCCTGCTATCCTACTTGGTCATTTTGAACACCATCCTGGCCGTGGCTTTCATCGGATTCGCCCTCAGCGATAACTTCCCGCTGGCATTGGCCTTTTACTGGGCGGGCTTCGTAGCAAGGCGCAACGATTATCCTCTCTACGCCAGTTTTACCAACAGACAGATAGAAGTTTCCGGCGTAAGAGCGACAGTCATCTCCGTGGCCAGACAGTTCGATTCGCTCGGCCAGATAATCGGAGGCCCGATAATCGGCCTGATAGCTTTGAGTTCAACTACCCTCGCCCTGGGAAAACGGGATTGCTGGTTCTTCCCGTAGTACTGCTCTATATCTGGCTTCTCGGAATAGAGAGCCGTCCTTAGCCCTTCGCCCAGGAGCGTGAACCCGTCCTTGGAAAGAGCCAGAAGAGGAGAGAAACGGAGACACGCGAAAAATAGGCAGGTGTGAGGAGAGTCATCACTCTCAATTTTCAATTTTGCTTACTAGTAAGCGTAGCGAACTATCGAATACGATCTTTCGCACGTGTTTTCGCCATGAAAATAAAACTCACAACTCACTACTCACTACTCATGACTCACAGAAACCCTTAAGACGATTCTCGTCATATCGAAAGCGTAGTGAACCTCTCGATTGCGATCTTTCATAGGTCTTCTTCAAACTATACACACATAGATTAGAATTATTTGGCTACAAAAAAATAAATATGAATACTAGGGTTGACAAATTGAATTTTATGAATTATATTATCAATGATTCGAAAATAAAAACCAAAAAAAGGAGAGGATTATTATGAAAAAGAGGAGTAATTTCCGCAATTACGAGAGTTTAGATAAAATTACTTTCGATATTCATTCGAAGATGTACAGAATTACTATGGGAATATGAGGTAGATCGATGAAGAAAACGCTGGTTTTGATTCCACTGGTTTTTTTGATATTTCTTTCAACGGGCTGCTCGTTGATTTTCACGACGAGAATCAACAGCCAGTACGAGAAGGAAATCGATATCCTTGAGACGAAAGCCATTAGAGTCATCGGTATAAATGGCTCGCTCACCATTCTGGTCTGGGAGAAGGACTATGTAAGAGTGACTGGGACGAAGTTCGTGTCAGGATTGAGCAGTTCGCAAGTAAAGGCCTTCAACAACTCGCTCGACGTTATTTGGAGCAATCTGGGAGAGACCCTCGAGATAGGGCTCAGTAGAACAGATCGACCCAACGGAATAAATTACGGAGTTTCAATGACCGTTTATGTTCCGAGGGAACTGTACGAATCTCACTTTTATAAGACTTCTAACGGTTCTGTGAGTATTTCGGGGATATCCGGAGAATGCGTCATAGAGTCGAGCAATGGCAATATAAACATCACCGGTTTCGAGGGCAGCATCCATTCAGTGACTTCGAACGGTGGTTATAAGATCAGTCATTGCAGATTGTATGGTAACAATCATTTCAAAACGAGCAACGGATCGGTAGCCGTTAAGTTGCTCACCGCTCCGACCGGAAGACTGGAGATCTACACAAGCAACGGAAAGATAGATTTCAAGTTCCCCTGGACCGCTGGAGCCTTTTTGACAGCCACTACATCCAACGGAAACGTTGATGTTCAGGGTTTCAGATCGGTTTCTTTCGAAAAGATCGACAAGAACGATCTGAGAGCCGAAATAAATAGCTGGGGGGATCTGGACCTATCTCTCAGAACATCCAACGGAGATATCACCCTGAACGGAATGCAATAATCTTCTTGAACACCCCGGACACTTCATATTAAGACCTTTCTTCTACGGCCCCGCAAGGGGCCTTCTCATTTTCTTTCAGAGAACTAATTACCAGTTTTGAGCGTCTATTTTCTGAATCAAAAAAATGGGGGTGTCTCTCTTGAAAAAAGTCATATCCACTGTGGCGATAACGGTATTTTTCGTTTCCTTTTCAATGGCACTTGTTGTCGGCTCGCATGTGCCAGAGTCATTCTCGGATTGGCGCTTCCTGCGTGCTCACGTCTTTTCCGACTATGTGGTGTACGAACTCATGCAAACTGACATGGCGGGTTTTGAGGTGAAGGTCGTCCAGACCGGCCCCACCACAGGGCTCAAAATCGGATTCTTTTCCAGACCGATCTTAGTCGTGGAGGACGGCCCGAACTTCTTCATGGGTCTGTGGAAAGATGTCTTGATTATAGACACAGGAACGGCTCCCGAACCAAGACTCCTCTCCCTGTACCATATACCGGAAAAGAGACTCGTTCATCGCGACTCGTATTTCTCACCGATCGAAATCGATGGGGAACGGTTGCTTTATTACAGAGATATCGGGTTGAGATTTTATGATTCCGACATCGAGAAAAGACTTCCGGAGGAGCTGAGATTTCTAGAAGAGAACCTCGTATCCATGCTCAAAGACCAGCCATATCTGGGTGTGGCCATCTCTGAGAAGGTATATCTGGATCTCCTGACCTTCGAACTGGTAAATACGGGCGAATACGTTATTCGTTACGTCCAGTGACCCGCGCCTCTCCGATTATCCTGGATGCGGTGAGCCAGGCGTTTCTATCATCGCCTATGGGCGAAGTGTTCCTGTAGTCATGTTTACCGATGTACCTTTCGAGCATTTTGACCACCGACTCGACCTTGCTTTTCTGAAGAGCCACAAACCATTCGGCAGTGGCCGTTCTCATGGAAACGACAATTTCTCTTGCGTGGTCAATACACAGAATGGAAGAGGACTCTTCATATAGCTTTCTGATCTTCTCCGAATCGAAGAACTTCGCTATGGCTATCACATACCTCTTTCCGCTCTCTCTGGACACTTCGCAGAGATGGCAGCTACCGGTGCTTCTGGATGATGGCGCTTTTTTGAAGAGCTTTCTCTCACCCTGGCCGATCAAATCGAGCTGTCCGATGAGCAACTCTTTGAAGACAACCGAGACCGGGAGACTGCCGATATCGGATTTCTCTCTGGCTATTTCCACGATCCGTCTGGAGTGTTCTCGACACAGTCCTCCCGATTTCAATCTGAACCTGGCATCTTCATTGTGAAGAAGATTATAGAAGGCGCCGTAAATCCAACCGTCCACGGCTTTTGAACGGGCCGAACAGACTGGACAGGTACCGGTTCCTGCGAAAAGCTCTACAACTTCGCTTTCAACCACGGTTTCTACTCTCAACTCTGTCCCCCTTCGATCACTCATTTGCCCAACCGCAGAAGCCAGGCATCTGTTCCGCCATGGAGGCCGCTGAGAACGTCTCTGTCGTTTGAGGAAGTAGTGCCGATCACTATCAGCTCTCTCTTTTCCGTCTCCCCGATTCTCCTGCCGCTGTCGTTCTGAGTGCCCCCGAAAGTGGCTTCCCATTCTAGGTAGCCATCCATTCCTAGCTTTATCACCCAGACGTCGCTCATACCTTTGTTGGCTCTCACGTCGCGGTTGGTAGATTTAGTATAACCGCAAACAGCGTAGCCTCCGTCGGCAGTTTCTATGATATCGAAGGCCTCTTCATCGTTCGTACCGCCGTACGTTTTGCTCCATAGCAACTCTCCGTTGTCCTTGAATTTCAAGACCCAGATGTCTTTTCCACCCTTATGGTCATTCACATCTCTTCCGGTGGAGGCCGTGTAACCGGCTACGATCAAACCGTCACTGACCTCTTTAACCACATGTGCTCTCTCGTCTGCCGTACCACCGAGGAGGTCCTGCCAGAGGATGTTGAGTTCACTATCGACCTTGAGAATCCAGAGATCCTCGCCTTGAGAACGGTCGATATTTTTCAGATCGCCGTCGCTGGATTTGGAATAGCCGCAGAGAAGATAACCGCCGTCGCGTGTCTGGACGCCGTAGAAAAGTTCATCTGTACCACTGCCGCCGAAGGACTTTCTCAAATTCGATACGAGAGTCCCGTAAGAACTCATTATCGACGCCCAACCATCTATATCGCCGTGTTGACCGGTTCCTTCGAAATTGGAATCGTTTGAACCAGTCGATCCGGTAAGGATCAAACGTTCACCGACGGTTACGTTCACCGAATGTGCATAATCGTCGCCGCTACCGCCTATGTATGTCTGCCAGCCAATCGTGCCATCATTCAACAGCATGATCGCATAGGCATCTATTCCTCCATGGTAGGGATAGCCACTACCTGTGAAAGGTATATCTTCCGAATCTGTCCAGCCGACCGAAACGGTACCACCGGTTATTCGAGTCGTATCTGAGAGAAAATCATCGCCCGAACCGCCGTGAGCCTTTCGAGGCGAGACCAGAAAACTGTTTGAAATATATTCCAGTGGAGGAACCCAGAAGTCGAATCCGCCGTTGTTGCCGACTATAAGATTACTATCGGTCGAGTCGGATGTAACTCCGGCCACCAGGCTCGAAGTACTCTCCACTATCAGACCGAAACCGGTTTCGTCACCCTTTCCGCCCAGAGTGATTTCATTTACCAGCTTAGGAATATAGATAGCTTTAATAGCCGTGTTCTCTTCGATTACTATCTCAACGTTGGCTTCTTCATTGAGAACGTTGTTCACTAGCCATCCTGCAAAGTCGTATCCGGGGACGAGGGGAGCCTTAATAAGTATCCTGTCACCTCTCTTGGCAGTAGTCCGGTAGGGAAGCTCTCTCTCCCTCTTTCCCACGGTTACACTCTCAAGCAAAGGCGTGCTGGTGACAGTCACCTGATATCTCTTCAAAATATTGATACAGCCTGAAAGCGCTATCAGTAAGAGTACAAAAATTATCGCCAGAAAAATCCTTCTGGACATCCAATCACCCCCAAGTTATTGTCTCCCATTCGATATATTCTATAACGAGATAAAGCCATTGCATAAGGAAATAAACAGGCCAGAAGGTTAAGATACTTGTTTTTCCCGCCCCATGTGATAACATTAATAATGAATATTCAGTGGAGGTGTCCCCTTAGTGGAAAGCGACAGTTGCAGTAATTATCATGAGTGTCCCATAGTGAAGGCTTACGAACAGGGAAAGATAGACAGCGAATGGATCAATATGTATTGTCACGATAGATGGAAAGATTGCGAAAGATTTCAGCTCGAAGACCTCAGCGATTACTCTTACGAATTCGTTCTTCCCGATGGAAGCGTTGAAGAGAGATTGAGACGGTGATTCCCGAAAATCGATTGTTACTTAACAGCATCTCTTGCTCCTAATTTCCTCTAGAGAGAGAGAATTAGAAGCAAGAGTTAGAAACCCTCAAACTATAGGTTATCGGCAATAGGGTTCTTACGTGTTGGTGGATGCAACTATCCTACTTGCCCAGAATCTTATTGTCTCGATAACAAGCTCTACTATGGTCACCAAAGTTATGAAGACGAGTATTCCGATCAGGAGAGGGTGGCCAGTGCTCTCCGGAGATATGCCGAGGAAATCGGCTATTCTTCCGGAGTAATCAGGTGAGACTACGATCAGAAGAAAAATCAGCCCGGCGATGTCGGAGGCTATCTTCACAATCCTTGAGTAGTTGAACACGTTTATAAAGTTGAAGATCGACGAGATCGTCAATATTCCAAAGCCGAGGAAAAGTCCGTATTTCATAGTGTCGAGCGCTGCGATGGCCAGCGTATTCATCTGACCGTCAACGAAATAAACCGGTCCGTAAGTGAAGCCCAGATATGTGATCGCGACTCCTACTATCGATGCCACAAGAGTGGCTATTCTCTGGGCCAGCGAGGGGACCTTCTCGTTCTTCAGAAACCATGTGAAGTACGGGAGTCTCGATGTGGCACCCGCCTTGGTGACAAAGTAAAGGACAAGACTGACCAAACCGAAATCGAAGATAAAAGTTACCGGAAGCTGTGACAGGACACCCAGCAAATCAGTGCTGCTGAATCTGAAGATTGCACCGTTCTCTCCGAAGATCAGGCTCAAAAGATGTAGTCCAATGTGGATCGCGAAGATTATTCCAGTGTACATGAATAGATAATTCTTAAGATGAGGGGCTATTATAGGGCCATCCTCGTAGTACCTGGCAGCGACCTGCTCGGGTGAACCGTACTCCTTTATCACGATTGCGAGGCTGGTATCGTTTATCTCTCCGTGTTCGCGCTCGGCTCTTTCCAGTATGTGGCTCTCTATCTCTCTCAAGATCTCATCGACTTTTTCCGGCTGCCTCCCCGGTAGAAAAGTCCTAATGTTGTCCAGGTACTTTTTCAGTCTTTCCATTTTCATTCCTCCCCAACGAAGCTTTTTATCAGTCTATCCTGCTCTTGCCAGATCTTCAGTAATTCCTCTCTAACTTTTCTACCAGCATCAGAGATTGAATAGTACTTCCTCGGTTTATTTTCCTCGACTCTCCACTCGCTCGCCAGTATCTCTTTCTCCTCCAGGCGTCTTAATAGAGGGTAAAGAGTGTTCTCGTCTATGATGAAGTTGCGTTCCTGGAGTGTTCTCACGATTTCGTACCCGTACATCGGCTCATCGAGCATGACCATCATCAGCAACTGGATGAATCCCCTGTTCATTTCCGTGGCAAGCTTTCCTATATCCATATCATCACCTCGGTATTGTGTTGATACGATTATACTGTATATCACACGGTATTATTATCACGAAATAGTACAGTATATGTTAAATGTGTTTTTCAACGAAGATGAAGGTTTATAGATCACGTGCTTGAATAATGTTGTCAGGTAAATTGACCTCAATACCGAAAGAGAAAGTATCTTTCACAATGACAGCTGCTTCATATGGTCAGACTACTGTCGAGCAATTTTGTAGTAAGTTTGTGGGAAAGATCGCAATGCCTGATCGTGGTCCGGCATGACGGGAAGGGAGTAAGACTGTCATCCCATAATGGTTTTATACGGGATCTCGCTCTTCTCGTCAGTCTCTAAACAGAGGTAAGAGGTATGAGGTCAGAGGTAAGAAGATCAAAATCTTCACGCTCTTCACACCTCCCGCCTCTTACCTCTAGCCTCAGGTCCCCAAGGACGGGTCCATGAACTGGAAAGAAACAACCAGGGACGACTCTTCCCGCTCCCAACTGCTCGCCTGAGATTTCTTGTTGCTTCGCTTCCCCATGTGTAATACATAGTTTCTTTAACATATTAACTTTATAGTTCCTATTTGCAGCCACGTATAGTCAGTATAGAATTGACCGATTCTGATATAGTTCGTTTAGCTATCTTCGTAATAAATGACTGAAAAGGAAGAAATAATTATCTCTTCAGTCGGCGACAAACGGAACGATTATAATTTCCATATCTTACTAAGATTGATCTCTACTTAATTAATTAAGTATTAATGGCTCTTGGAAATTTTTTGTAACATGATGTATTATATATGCATTGATACGATGGAGGTAGTATCATGGCAGTCGAACGGGATGGAAACTATTCTGTAGTTGTGATGCGCGATTTCGGAAAGGCCTGGAAACGGCGCACAGCCAGAGTAATGCTCAAGAAACCTTCTGTCACCGAAGAGGAACTGAAGAATATCACACTTCAACTATGGGAAGAAAACGGTCAAGATGTGGACGAGATGATAACCGTTTTCTTTCTACCTGGAATGAATACCGATTCGGTAGCTTACAGTTTCGGTTCATGTATGAAGGACGGCATACCCAAAATCAGCTACAGGTAACCGCGCCGAATCACCTTTCGAAGGGCTATAATCAATTTCAAGAAACTGATCGGCCATTTTTAACCGCGAAATGCTTGAAGCGGTTTTTGCTCTTTTAATCTATATCGTTCTTATAAAGGAGTTTCTTCTCTTTAAATTCCTCGTACCTGGCCAGGATATAAAGGAAATCCGATAGTCTGTTGATGTACTTTCTGACTGGATCTGGGACCTTTTCAAGTCTGGAGAGCGCTATTATCCTTCTCTCGGCTCTCCTGGCTATCGTTCTGCATATGTCCAGCTTCGCAGAGGCGACCGTGCTCCCTGGAATCACGAATCCTTTGAGGCCAACGATCTCCTCGAAGCGATGGACGCCTTTCGTAAGCTTTTCAACATCCTCTTCGCTCACAGGCTCGATGTATTGAACGTCCTTGGATGCCAGCTGACCTCCGACTCTGAAAAGGAACCTCTGCACAGAAAGTATGAGCTGGCTCACCTCTTCACTGGTATAGTGTTTTGCCTCTCCAAGAAATGAATTCAGCTCATCGACAGTACCGTAGGCCTCCACTCTCAGACTGTCCTTATCCACGCGTTCACCACTCCAGAGACTCGTCTGACCCCCGTCGCCCGTCATGGTAGATATACTCATCGTTATCATCTCCCTTCCAGAAAATTATACCCAAATTCCCGATATGAAGATGATCGTTTCAAAACACTCCATACATATGAAGATACAGATCGGTCTTCTACTTCCATTCATTTTCGCCTCATCGCGTTGCCAGTTTTCTCAACTTTTCGATCGTTCTAAATGTCTCATTTGAACCGCTCTGGAGGAACAGATCGATTCAGGATACAATTGACCGATGGCGGCATGATAAAATCATACATTGTGGGGCTATAAAAAGGGACGGTTGGCCATGAGCAGTTCCAATAGTCTTAGCAGGAGTGAAAGTGTGACTTTTCGAAAGAAAACCGGAAGAATCTTGACAATGATCATGATCGTTCTGGTCGTTTCATCTGTCGGAATTTCTCTGTGTTTTATAACTGCTGAAAGCGCCAGGAAAAGCCTTAGCGACAAATTGCTGAACGAGGCCAAGCTTCTAGAAGCTGCGTTGAACAAAGCTCACCTTGAATCTCTACACGGCACTATCGACGATCTTGCCAATCCCGCCTATCTGAGGTTGAAGCAACAGCTGATTCAGGTCAAAAAGATTTTTCCTCAGTACCGTTTCATCTACCTCATGGGAATAAGAACGGATGGAGAAGTTTTCTTTTTTGTGGATTCGGAGCTTCCGGGATCACCCGATGAATCTCTACCGGGAGACCCGTATTGGGAGGCCACGGAAAACGATCGAAATGTCTTTTGGCAGAAAAGATCGACAATCGTTTCACCAATTAAAGACAGTTGGGGGACGTGGGCAAACGCGATGATTCCAGTTTTTGATAGACTCTCCGACAAGGTCATCGCAGCGCTTGGTATAGATATGGATATAAAGAATTGGAACGGCATTATAATGGAAAAGACTCTCCCTATGGTAATTCTCTCTGTACTGCTCCTGCTTCTTTCAGTAATCGGTCTTTTACTTATGTGGTGGAAGAAGGCTCTTCCCCAGGAGAGGCGTAAGGGTCGTTTCGCCAGATACCTTGACGCTATAACTGTTTTTTTCATCTCTCTGACAATAACCTTTATGGCCGCTTTTTCAGTGAACGAAAGCCAGAAAAGCTCGAGAAATGAAACCTTCGAAAGCCTGGCGATAAGCAAGGCGACTTTTGTCTTGCAGGCGCTTCGCGATATGCGCGCCTACGAGCTCGAGAGCCTCTCGTTGCTTTTCGAGTCCAGCGAAAGTGTTGAGCGCTATGAGTTCGAAACCTTCGTGCATCCCATCATTTCTAGGGGTGATATGACCATCTGGGGCTGGGTACCGGCTATCACTTCCGCTGAAAGATATGAATTCGAGTCGAAAGTCTCCACGGAGCTCTCTGGCAGTTTCGAGATCTGGGAAACGGACAGCCAAGGAAAGCATGTCAGAGCCGGTGAGAGGGATCTTTACTATCCGATTCTTTATCTGGAACCGCTAGAAGATAAACGAGAATTGTTGGGATTCGATTTAGGTTCGAACGCTATAACAAAGGCGGTTATCGAAGAGGCGGTTGAAACCGGTTACATGACGGCTTCCGATCCTACGACTCCGTTTGAGAGTACGAGCGAGGTAAAGGGAGTCTTGATTCTGAATCCCTCCTACAAAGGAATTTCTGACGCTTTTCATGGGTTCACGCTGGCTTTTTTCCGGCCCGAAGTTTTCATGAAATTGATAGAGTCGATCTCTATGAACGATGGAATGACCGTGGTGGGTATCTACTTGCTCGATGATGAAGGCAGACCGGTTTTTCTCGCATCGACGGTCAGTGAACACGATGAAATATACAACTCGGTGAGCGAGTTGCGTCACTATCACTCGGATGAAATGAACGTTGTTATGCCGATCTTTGAGTTCGGGAAGGTCTTTATGATCGTTGTACATCCAAGCTTCGATTACGAAAGGTTATATCCTCTTCAGCAAGGTTGGATGACACTGGCTATCGGAGCGATTATCTCGCTGTTTCTGACAGTGGTGGTCGGTTCGCTCAACAACCGCAGTTATCGTCTCCAAAGAGAGGTCCAGCAGAGGACGGAAGACCTGCAAACTAGTTTGGATAAACTCACCCGGACCATGGAAGGTTCGGTCAGAGCGCTGGCCTCGGCGGTGGACCTTCGCGATCCTTACACGTCTGGCCACCAGCGACGCGTGACAGCACTGGCCGTGGCCATAGCCGAAAGAATGAACCTAAACAGCGAAACGATCAACGGATTACGTCTGGCGGCGTCGGTTCACGATGTGGGGAAGATCCAGGTGCCGGCTGAAATATTGAGCTCTCCCAGAAGACTTAGTGCCCTCGAATATGAAATGATAAAGATGCACCCCGGCGCCGGGCATGCTCTATTCGAAGGCATCGAGTTTCCCTGGCCAGTCGCCGAGATCATATACCAGCATCACGAGAGGCTCGACGGCAGCGGTTATCCACGTGGTCTATCCGGTGATGAGATCATTTTGGAGGCCAGAATTATAGCGGTTGCCGATGTGGTAGAGGCTATGACATCCCACAGGCCTTATCGACCCGCTCAGGGATTGGAAGAAGCTCTCAAGGAAATAAAGAAAAATTCAGGAAAGCTGTACGACCCGGCGGTGGTCTCGGCACTCATAGAGCTCATCGAAGAGGGATACACCTTCTAGAGGGCAACGGGTTCTCCAAAACCTTAATCCTTTCGCAATACCAGTCGCCTTAGATCCTTATAGGAGCAGTTGTTGGCTCCGCTCTTACGAAGGACGGGTACATGCTATTGGACGAACACAAGAATGTGGAGAATACTTTACCCCGGCTGGCAGGAAAAGGTCTTCACCAGTCTCGCAGTGCATTACAGGTCGATCTCAACGAGAGAGTGGAAACGCATTCGATTGGAATGAAACGCTCTTCCACATAGCCCTTACGGTCGCCAGCGGAGCCGACCTGCTCATTCTCGACGAGCCCACTCAGAATCTCGACCCGCTGATCAGACAAGAGGTGATGGGTGAGTTGAGAGACTACGTTCTCCAGCGGAACAAAACTATGATAATATCCTCGCACGAAATCTACGATCTTGAAGAAATCGCCGGTTCCTTCGCGGTAGTCCTGGAGGGAAAGGTGCTGTATTCAGACAGTATAGAGACAAGGAGACTCACCGATAATTCCCAAAGGGCAGGCCATACCGGCAGGCGAGATAATAGGAGTCTCTGGCTACGAAACGCTTGTCAGAAGCGATGAAGAGGCCGGTAGACTCCCGAATTTCAAAGAGATAGTATTGGGTTAACTGCAAAGCAAAAAGGCCTTCGCGCCTTTCGAGAGGGGGTTTCAACCTAAATTTAAAATCTGAACCGGAACATCACAGAGAGAATCATCGGACTCGTGGCATGCAACAGCGATAGCATTGCCCCGTTGTCGTTTTGTACGTTGGACTTTTGATCCTCAGAAGATCGACAGTACTCTGGTCAGTAACCAGAAAACGCCGAAGACCACGAAGCCCAACGCGGCCAGTCCGAAGATAACTGTGAGAGCGAAAAAGGCGAGCTTTATCGCCAGACCCAGAAACACGAGCCCCAGGAATATCACGATAATCGTCAGTAGCATTTTGAACACTCCTTTCAATTTTTCATTTGCCCGAAAGATCGAATCCCGATTCGAGGATCCTGATGCAGGTCTTCACGACCGCGGGATCGTACAGTTTGCCAGAGTTCATCTCTATCTCTCGTATAGCTTCCTCAAGCCCGCGCGATGCACGATAAGGCCTGTGTGAACTCATAGCTTCGATAACATCGGCCACCGCTATTATACGGGCTTCCAGGAGTATTTCATCACCTTTAAGACCGTTAGGATAACCTGATCCATTAATCTTTTCGTGGTGTTGAAGGACTATCTCTGAGATGGGACCTCCGAGGTGAACCTCGCTCAGAATCTCTCTGCCCAGCAGAGGATGATTCTTTATGAGCGACCATTCGAGTTCGTTCAGCTTTCCTGGTTTGGAAAGTATCTCGGCAGGTATCGATACCTTCCCAATATCGTGCAACATTCCGGCCGTCTTTACCCATTGGACCCTCTTTTTGTCCAGCCGCATCTTTTCGGCTATTTCGCCGGCAAGCCTGCTAACGTTCGACTGGTGACCTGCCGTGTATGGATCGCGAGCTTCCACTATTTTGCTTATAAGTAGCACCGTATCTTTCAGGGAACGTTCTAGTTCTACCATGGTTTCTCTGACTTTGTTCTCGGCGTTGACTCTATCGGTTATGTCGTTTACGATGCAGTTTAGCAGTATCTTTTCATCGATCTCGACCGGGCCGACGAAGATTTCCAGGTCGCGTACTTCGCCACCTGTGAGGAGATGCCTAGTTGTGAAACGTCTCGAACGGCCGTTCTTAAGATCTCTCATCATTTCAAGATCTCCGAGCCCTATGTGAGAAATGTAATGCTGCTTCATCTCTTCTCTGCCATATCCATAAAAGTTGCACGCTACGGGATTGGAATCGACTATTCTACCGCTATCTGGATCGATGAGAACCATCATGGCACTGCTTGCTTCAAACATGTTGCGGTAACGTATTTCGCTTTTAACGAGCCTGTTCTCTTCGAAGGCCATCGTGAGTATGTCGCCGACGGAAGCGGCGAAAGATATCTCTTCGTATGACCAATTCCTAGGTCTTCCCATGTCGCAATAGAGCGAACCAATGACCTCCCTCTTGACATTCAGGGGTATGTCAAGTATTCCGTAAACATGAACGTCTATGAGGCTTAGTATGAAAGGATCATCGATATTTTCCCCTAACACGTTCTCAATCGAAAGAACTCTTCTACCTCTGATATGGTTGAGATACTTTTCGGCCAACTTCTGATCCATAGCCCTTCCGGCGTTGGAGGAGATTTTACCGGTCGATGCTTCATATAGGAGTCTTATATCGAACTCGTTGTTTTCGTTGAGCATATATATGCCGGCCCGATCAACCTTTAGAATTCTGCCAACAGTCTCAACGGCCTTCTCCATGAAAGACTGTATGTCAAAGTTTCCCGACGCAACGGAGTTGGACAATTCGACCAGTTTGCTGTGTGAGATTCTCTGGAACTCCTCCAGCTCTTTCCTTTCAGTTACATCGTAGTTGAGGGTCGCTACGTCTCCGGAGGGGAGCCGGTAGATGTAGTTCTCCCACCAGCCTTTCAATACACCGTCGTCGTAATATATAGGATCCAGGGCTAGGGGTTTACCGCTCTCCCATACGCTCTCTATAGCCGCCGACAGGGAGGTCGATGAAATGGCGGGCAGGACTTCCCTGATATCCTTTCCCCCGACCGATTCTCTATCGAAGTGAAGACCGCTTATCCCCGACTTGATATCGCGTACCTTAAAAGTCTTTCCGCCGTCGTCGCTGTACAGGATAATCATTCCACCGATCATGTTTTCGATGAGATGTCTGAACTTCTCTTCGCTTTCGAGTATGCGTCTTTCCCTCTCCTTTTCGGAAGTTACGTCCCTGAAGTTCACCACAACTCCGACGATTTCGCCGTTCTCCATGACTATCGGGGAGGCCGCGTCGGCGATGAAGTAGATTTTCCCGTTTTCCGATTTGAGACAGGTATGATTTGCGAGTCCGACCTTCCTGCCGGAGCTGAGTACTCGATCCACGGGTATTTCGGCTGGCTCTCCCGTGAGTTCGTTGAAGATATGCATAACCGAATTCACGTGTCGCCCCAGGATCTTTTGCATTTCCAGACCGAGCATTTCACAGGACGTGCCGTTCACGAAAGTGACTATTCCAAACGCATCGGTCGCCAGAACGGCGTCGCCCACGCTTGCGAGAGTGACCTTGAAGAGTTCTTCACTCTCTTTCAAGGCCTTCGAATTCTCGATTCTTATCGCTATCTTCCCGAGTCTTTCGGCTACGGATGAAATAACCTTATCCTCTTCGCTGAGGAATCGGACATCTCTGTAACCGGAGTAATAGACGCTGATCGATCCAATTTTCTCGGCCCCTCTCTTGAGAGGTTTCCTGATTAATCTTGAGTCTTTGAGCAGGTTTTTAGAGCTGTACACTCCGTCCCGATAGACTATCTCGACACCTGTGTGTTCGGTATCAAAAAAGGCTTTCGGCAAGAGTTCGGTCAACCCGGCGCATATTTCTTCAATAGAATCTCCACAATCGTCGATCAATTTCGAAAAAGCGAAGAAGAATTCCAGTTCCTTCTTTCTCTCGCGTAAGTCCAGCTCGACCGTCTCAATGTCCGATATCAACCGTTGAATACCGCCTACTTTCAAGATCTTACCGGACTTGTCTGTTCGGAGAGCTCTCCCCAAAGATAGAACCCATACGTCGCTTCCATCGCTTGCCTTCATTCTGTATATGGCTTCGTACTTTTTCGATCTCCCTTCAAAAAAATCCGTAATGGATTTGATCGTTCGTTCACGATCGTCCGGGTGAATTAGATTTTTCCAATTGTCTATGGTCGGTTTTATCTCTTCTGTTAAGTATCCAAGCCGCTTTTGCCATCCCTGGTTGAAGGAAACTACTCCGTTTGCCAGATCGCACTCCCAGGCGTATTCTTCGTAGAAATTGCGGCCCGTAAAATCCATTTCCATCGAATCTCTATACTCTCCGGTGTTTTCAGTCATTGATTTCGCCTCCACTAACCCGGTTTCCACCGGCGTTCTTGGAAATGTACAGCGATCTATCGGCCCTCTTGATCATTCCCTCAAGGGTATCGTCGTACCGGTAAGAGGTCACGCCGAAGCTGGCGCGTATATTGAACCTGGTTTCATTATACTCCACAGCGGAGGAGCAAAGGGCGTTGCACAATCTTTTTGCCGCTTCTCGCGTTTTTGCGAGGTCCGTCATCGGCAGGATCACCACGAATTCATCGCCGCCGTATCTGGCGAAGATATCGGCCGATCTCAGTTCGGCGCCACATATCTTTGTAGCGACCTTCAAAACGAAATCGCCCGCGAGATGACCGTGCCTGTCGTTCAGTTTCTTGAAATTATCTATATCGAACATGATGAGTCCCGTATCGGTGTGATATCTTTTGGCCTTTTTTAGTTCCCCCTCTCCCAGTTCGAAGAGGCCCCTTCTGTTGTATATGCCTGTCAGATAGTCTCTTATCGCCTGTTGCTCGACTTCTTCGTGGAGCCTGGAATTGTTGATCCCGATAGACGCGATATCGGCGAAGGCCCTAAGCGCTTCGAGGTGGAGACCGTCGAAGGCGTTTTCGCGATCGCTGTCAACGGCGATGATGCCGATCGGTTTTTCCTTTATGATCAAGGGCACGCCCATCCATGATTTGATGAAGTGAAAGTCGGGGATGTTGAATTGCGGGTAATCCTTCTGTGCCTGTTTTGAAAGGATCGCCTCGGACCTGTGTAACACATCGTATCCGGGACTGCCCTCTTCTATTGTGAAATGCCTTCCGGTGAAGTCCAGCTGATTTGGCCACTTACCACCTACCACCACCAATTCGTTTCCATCAAGAAGCTGTAATGAGGCACTGTAGAAGGGGATGACCTTGCTGAGCTCCTTTACTATAATTTTTATCGTTCTTTCCATTCTGAGACTCTTGGTGATGATCTCCGTGGAGCGGCGCAGCGATTCTGAGATCTTTCTGGACCTTTCGTTTTCGCTGAGATACTTCACTCTGTTGAGCGCGAGTTTCAAGAAATTGCCGACTAAACCGAGGAGACAGCTAATACTGCCATCCAGCTTACCCGATCCGTCGAAGATCACTTCCAGCGTTCCCGTGCTGTCGCTGTCCAGCTCCATAGATATGCAGAGTTTTCTGTAGGCGGCACCATTTTTTAGATATCTTGAAAGAAGATATCCCGGTCCGTCCACTTCTATTGTTTGGTCTTCTATCTGACCTACGCTGGAAGGAATGCCGAAGCTCTCGTCGCTTGAAACCGATGTTATTATTTATATTCCTTGAAATTGATAGCCGGCATCTGTAAACGCCAGGCTTTCCGGATATTTCTGCGATGATTATCCCAGCCGCCTCCTCCAATGTCTTGGCTTTCAGGGATAGCATGGATATTTCGTTTATCGTCCCAATAACGCTATCGCGTAATATAAGCTGATATTCCGTGTCCTTCAGTAGTTGCAAATCTTTGGAGTCCTCTGCAGATGTCAGCGAGTGAAAAATGAAGAGGGAAGCAACTGAATGACCAACTATCCTCAGAAATGCAATTTCATCGTCTGACCATATCCTGTTCTCGGAATAATCTTCGCAACAGATCACGCCATAAAAACGGTCCTTCATAACCGGTATCGATACACGCGATCCCGACTGGCTGAAAACAATCTCCCCCTTTTCCAGACGTGAAAGAGTTTCAATGTCTTCTTCAGTATATTCGTGAGTCTTTCTCAAGCTCGAACATATCTCCGATATCGATGGGCTGATCCATTCGACTAAAGGGAAGTCGGTTTTTTTCCCTTTCTCGATGTACCCTGTCCGGTAAAAGTAAAGACAGTCGGCCGATATTGATCTACCGGCGAGCGACAGAATCTCCATGGCCACGTTGATTTCTTCACCTTCCAGAATCGGCAAAGAGCTTATTTTTTCGATACTGGAAATCAATTTGCCTGAATGGATAGACATAAGAAAACCCTCCAGCCTGTAAAACGTACTGGTTATTGTTATTATAATGCAAAACTATGCCGAGTTGCCTGGAAAGTGCTGCTTACACTGTGCACTATAATGAGAAACACCTCTCACTTCGTTCCTTCGAACTGTCATTACGGACCTGGAGATGCTAGAATTATCTATATAAACAAGCATGATTCAAACCGAATAAATGGTACCAATCACGATTATAAGAGGTGGCTGATTTGAAAATCAATCCTTTAAAATTGAGACTTTCAGAGATGAGGGGCTTGCGTGGAGCATTTTCCTTTTACAGGGATCGTATAGAAAGGTTCGATAAAGATCTGAAGGCCTTTCTCCAGGTGCTACAATCCTCGGCGGAGGAGACCGAACGTTCCTTTCCCTTCTCCCTCAAGGACAATATCCTTGCGCTGGGAACCCGAACCACATGTTCCAGCAGGATTTTGGAAAACTACGAATCTCCCTACGATGCGACCGTTACTTGTAAGTTAAAAGAGAGCGGCGGGCATTTACTCGGCAAGACGAATCTTGACGAGTTCGCAATGGGTTCCTCGACTGAGAATTCAGCCTTCTTCACTTCTAGAAACCCCTGGGACCTTTCGAGGATACCCGGAGGAAGCAGCGGTGGGAGTGCGGCGGCCGTTGCTGCGGGTTTAACGCCTTTTGCGCTGGGTAGCGATACGGGTGGTTCTGTGAGGCAACCGGCGTCGATGTGCGGAATTGTTGGTTTCAAACCTACCTATGGTTTAGTATCTAGATACGGTCTCGTAGCCTTCGCCTCCTCACTAGATCAAATCGGTCCAATGACAAGGTGCGTACAGGACGCAGCCGACGTTATGAGTATTATTAGTGGTCACGATGTGAAAGATTCGACGACTGTGAAGAGTTCTCTTTCCTTCAATATAGATCTGAAGGGTGAGGTCAAAGGATTGAAAATGGCCGTTCCAGAGGAGATGCTAGATTACCGCGGTCTCGAAGACGGAGTAAAGGCCTCCTTCATGGATGCGGTAGAAGAGTTGAAAAGGGCTGGCGCCGTGATCGAGAAGATCTCAATTCCTTCAGTCAAGTACGCCGTCGCGACTTACTATCTGATCGCACCGGCCGAGGCCAGTTCTAACCTTTCGAGATTCGACGGGATCAGGTTTGGACCCAGGCACGAGGCCACGAATTATGACGAGCTGGTCAGCAGAAATAGAGACATGGGTTTTGGCAGGGAGGTCAAAAGGAGAATATTGCTAGGAACCTTTACACTCAGCGCTGCTTATTACGATGCTTATTACCGTAAGGCGCTCAGAACAAGGAAATTGATGGCTAACGAGTTGAAGGCCGTGCTTACGGAGTTCGATTTCATATTGAATCCCTCATCTCCAGTTGTCGCACCTGTGATCGGTGAAATAAGTGATCCCCTTTCGTACTATCTAATGGATATATATACGATCCCTGCAAACGTCGCCGGCCTTCCTTCGATATCCGTTCCGATAGCCCCTGTTGACGGTTTACCCACAGGCATGCTTCTTACTGGGAGGCGGTTCAGCGATGTTAAACTTTTGGAGGCGGCCAGCTTTATCGAAGGTTTTTCTCCCGCGTACGAAGATGGTTTGACCAGAATTGCCGAAAGGTGGGTTGAATGATGTATAGAACCGTTATTGGATTAGAGATACATGCGCAACTACAAACAAAGACAAAGGCTTTTTGCAGTTGCCCGGCCGATGTATTCGAACTCGAACCCAACACGGCCATCTGTCCCGTCTGCACCGGCCAACCGGGTGCGCTTCCCGTTCTCAATGAAAATGTGGTTAATTATGCGATCATGGCTGGACTGGCCTTAAATTGCACCCTCAATGAACGGTCGATCTTCGACCGTAAGAATTACTTTTACCCAGACCTTCCCAAGGGCTACCAGATTACCCAGTATTTCTTCCCGATTGCCGAAAACGGTTATCTCGATATAGAAGCCGGGGGTGTCGGAAAAAGAGTGAGGATAAGGCGAATCCACATAGAGGAAGACGCAGGTAAGATGATCCATCAGGGGACCGACTCGATAACCGGCTCTACAGGCAGCTACCTCGATCTCAACAGGTGTGGAGTGCCCCTGATCGAAATAGTCACCGAACCCGACCTCGAGACGCCGGCCCAGGCGAGAGTCTTCGTGGAATTGCTAAGAGATACGTTGAGAGCTCTGGGTATCTGCTCGGGAGACATGGAGAAGGGTGCGTTGAGATGCGATGCCAACATTTCGATGAGAGATGACGCTTCCGGTGTGAGTTCCAACAGAGTGGAAGTCAAAAACATAAATTCCTTCAAGTTCGTCGAGAAGGCCCTGGAATCCGAGCAGGAGAGAATATCGGCCGTACTCGATGCCGGCGGCAATGTGGCCAAAGAGACACGTTCCTGGAATTTCGCTACCAAGGAGACCTTTTCGATGCGCTCTAAAGAGGAAGAGAACGACTACCGTTACTTCCCAGAGCCTGACCTCCCGGTCCTTAAGATAACGCAGGAAAGAGTTGAACAGCTCAGAAAATCTCTGCCGGAACTACCCTGGCAGAAGGTGCGCAGGTTCATGGAACAGTATGGACTGCCCAAATACGACGCCTCTGTCCTTTCTTCCAGCGGAGATGTGGCCTACTTCTACGAAGAAGTGGCGCTGGTCACCGGAAAGCCCAAAGAAAGTTCAAACTGGATAATGGGCGAAGTAATGAGAATAATGAACGAGAGGGACCTATCGATCGAGAATCTTGGACTGAAACCGGAACACTTCAAGGAGCTTTTCGAGATGATCGATTCCGGCATTATATCCAACAGCGTCGCCAAAGAAATACTCCCCGAGGTGATCGAGAGAAAGCGTTCGCCAGCTTTTATAGTCAAAGAAAAGGGGCTCGAGCAGATAAACGACGACAGTATTATCGAAAAGGCAATTAGAGAAGCCATGAAAAGCAACCCAAAGGCTGTTCAGCAGTTCAGGGAAGGCAAAGAGGGCGTTCTCGGTTACTTCGTTGGCGCGGTTATGAAGGCGACCCGGGGAAAAGCCAACCCCGCGAGGGTAAACGAAATAGCGAGGAGGTTGCTCAAAGATTGAAAAAGACGGTTTGTTTCCTTATTGTGATACTGGTATGCTCAATATCGCTCGCACAGACACAGATACAGTTCACCAACAGGGGATGGAACCTTTCTACGGACATAAAAGCTTACGAGAACTATCACCTGACGCTCGCGCTGGCTTCTGGAATACCGTACGTCGGAATCACATACAAAGATCACTGGGAGGAGTTCTCGAGCGGTTTCTTTAAAATTAAAATTAGAGACGGTGATTTTCGCGGTTCGATCCTCGCCAGCCACGAAGGATTGTACATGGCGGCGCGATACGTCTCCAACACCAACCAGATCCCTGTCTTTTCACATAGTCTTCTGGAACTCGAGCTCTCATCACTTGGGGACAGGAGGTATCTGGTCCGTAACTGGTTCAGACTACCTTTGGGCCAGATAAATGGCGGTCTCAGCACTTTTATATACAGGGTCGACGATTTCGCATTCAACGATATCGGACTCTATCTCTACGCGAAGGAATTCGAAAGAAGCTTCCGCCTTCGAAACGCTGAAACTAACGTAGTAGTGACCGTTGATCTGAAGACGAGCGATTCGTTGGGCGAGATGGGCTACGGTTTTGGAGTGGGAATGAATTACATGAGCTTCGATCTGGGCGCAGCCTTTTCTGGGAATTTCATCGTTCCGGCAGGTGATTTGAAGCTGGTTCTCTCCCCAATGATCATGGTCAGCCTCAGAGGGATAGATGCCCAGTTGCTGATATCTAAACTGGGAAGCGACGACTCGGTGTACGCCGGCATCTCGATCACTAATTTTAAACTCAACGGAGTTTTTATGAGGCTCATATTCTGATGCATGCAGGGGTGTATATCCATCTTCCTTTCTGTACCAGACGGTGTACCTATTGCGATTTTTGCACGTTTCGACTGGACGAGACCTCCCTGAAAAAGTACCACGTAGTCTTAAAAAAAGAGATAGAACTCTTTTCCAATGGCGCCAAAGTCGATACGCTTTATTTCGGCGGCGGTTCTCCCTCACTCTATCCGCTCGACCTGTTGCAGGAGTTGTTTTTTACTCTCCATTCAAGGTTCAGACTAGAGTTGCGCGAGTGCACGCTTGAAGCCAACCCTTGGGAATTGACGCTTGAAAGACTGGAGAGGTGGAAAAAACTCGGGGTGAACAGACTTTCGATCGGTCTCCAGTCGAGCGACGGAGAGATCCTGAAAAAAGTAAATAGACCGATGCCACCCGATCTGGTTGAAAGACTTGAAAGAGCGGTCGATTTCTTCGATAATGTGAACTTAGATTTCATACTGGGATTGCCCGGAGAGAACCGCATAAATGTAGAAAACAATCTTAAATTGATTGAAAGGCTGAAGCCGGCGCATATTTCGTATTATATGTTCGACAGTGACCATGAGACCGATTTGATGGCATCGGTCAAGAATGGTATCATAGAGTTGCCCGATAAAGATACAGTAGAGAAGCTGCATGATTTTATCGTTCTATCTCTGAAAGAGCTTGGGTTTACCAGATACGAAATATCTTCGTGGTCAAAAGACAGGATTTCGTTACATAATTTGAAATACTGGAAAAACGGAGACTACAAAGGGTTTGGAGTCTCTGCGGGAAGTCACGAAGGTGCGACCAGGAGTGTGAACTTCGACTCTCTTGGTCAATACATCGACTCCATTGCCGCCGGAAAGCGGCCTTTGGCCTATATACGGGAGAATACACAACTTGAAGAGCTCTTTGAAACTCTATTCATGGGATTGAGATTGATCGAAGGATTGACGCTATCTTCGGAGGTCTTTCCGGCCGACCTTCTGGAAAGAAGTGTTGAAAGGATCCGATCGGTCCTGGGGGAGTTTCTGGTTATTGAAGGGTACAGTATCAAATTGAACGATTACGGACTGGATATGTCGAGACTCGCTTTCGAGAGATTGGTCGGTATAATGGAAGAGATGGAGTCCCTCTTCCCCTGAAAATAGACAGTCGAGAAGTAAAATGTTTAACGTCACCGAAAGGGCTGAATCAATGACTGGTGAAGAACTCGAGAAATTTCTTAACGACTTCAAAACACATGAACCGAAAACACCTTCGGAAAGCTGGGATGCGTATTTCATGAAGCTCGCCTACCAAGTGAGGGAAAGGTCGAGCTGCCATCACAGAAAAGTGGGCGCCCTGATAGTGCGTGAGAACAGGATACTGGCAACGGGTTACAACCAGCCCCCGTCGGGGTTTCCTCACTGTGACGAGACCGAATGTATAAGAGACGCTCTAAAAATACCGTCCGGGCAGAATCAGGAGTTATGCTACGCCGCTCACGCCGAGCAGAATGCCCTCTCGCAGGCGGCACGATTCGGCATAGCCACCAACGGTTCTACCATATACGTTACACATAGGCCCTGCTCGATCTGCGCAAGACTGATAATCAACGCAGGCATAAAGAGAGTGGTCTTCGCGGAAGGATACCCCGATCCGCTCACGGAATTCATGTTCGATAGGACAGGAGTAATAATGATAAATTACTCAATGTGAAAGGGAGGAAATCATGGCTATCTCCAGACTTACGAAGTATTTAAGGCAGGATAGAATGCCCCATGTGTGGTGCCCAGGGTGCGGAAATGGTGTCATAATGAAGGCATTCGTCGATGCGGTGGACAGAGAGTCGCTCGACCCCGATAGAATCGCAGTCGTTTCGGGAATAGGTTGTTCTTCAAGAGTAACCGGTTATCTGAACTTCAATACGATGCATACGCTGCACGGCAGAGCTATTGCCTTTGCTACGGGTGTGAAACTGGCCAGACCTGAATTCAACGTTATCGTCATGGGTGGTGACGGAGATATGATGGCTATAGGCGGAAATCACTTCATACACGCCTGTAGGAGAAATATGGATATAACGACCATAGTATTCAACAACAATATCTACGGAATGACTGGTGGTCAGTACTCTCCAACTACGCCTACGGAGAAGATCGCCTCTACTTCGCCTTATGGGAATGTCGAAAACTCCTTTGACCTTGTAAAAGTTGCAATAGCCGCCGGGGCAACTTATGTAGCCCGCTCAACAGTTTTTCACTACGCGCAGGCAGTTCAGTTCATACGGAACGGATTGAAACACAAGGGAATGGCAGTTATCGAAATAATGACGAACTGCCACACTTATTACGGAAGGTACAACAACCTCTCAAAACCCCAAGATATTCTGAATTATTTCAAGACCAACACGATACAGCTCAGCAAAGCCAAAACCATGAGTCCGGAAGAGATAGGTGATAAAATCGTTGCCGGCGAATTCGTGAACATAGACACTGAAACGTATATAGACAGGTACGAAAAGATGAGAGAGAAAGCGCTCGCTGCCGAGGGAGGTGAAAGAGAATGAAGAAGACATTTTCTCAACCTCATACCGTAAGAATTTCAGGAATAGGAGGCCAGGGTAACGTACTCATGGGCATCATTCTGGCGGAGGCTCTTCTCGATCAGGGAAGTTGGGTAGTACAGACTCAGTCTTTCGGTGCCCAGGTGCGAGGTGGTCTTTCCTACTGCGACGTTCTTTTCAGTACCGAACCGATTGACTATCCCAAAGCCCACTCCTTCGAAGTCATATATTCGATGCACCAGATGGCTGTCAACGCGCATGTTCCCCTGCTGCACATGAATGGGATATTGATAATCGACTCTACTCAGGTCAAGTCGATCCCCAAAGAGGGAATGAGGATGACTAGGAAGATCATTTCCAAACCTGTTACCGAACTCACAGAAAGTAAATTCGGAACATCCCTTCCGGCCAACATGGTTGGGCTTGGATTGATTGCAAAGGCTGGAAATTTTGTTACCACTCAGGCTCTAAAGACGGCCATGTCAAAACATATAAAGGCCAAGTATGTCGATATGAATTCCCAGGCTATAGATTTCGGTTATTCGCTTATAGAGAGATCTTACAACCTCAGAAGCGAGAGAATCGACTCTGTGGGCCGGGGATTTGAATGAGGAAGTTTTTCAAAAGTTTGCACCACGCGGCAAATGGCCTGTGTTATTTGCTGAAAGAGAGAAACTTCAGAATACAACTGGTCTTCGGAGCCGCCGTTCTATCGATCGGAGTACTGATCGAACTGGAGAGACAGGATTTCCTGTGGTTGTTGTTCTGCACATTTATGGTTGTAATACTGGAAGCCGTAAACACAGTCATAGAAAAGATCGCGGATATTCTTCACCCGTATTACGATGAACGTGTAAAGGTCCTGAAGGACGTGGCAGCTTCGATAGTCCTCATGGGATCGGCTATGTCGGTACTTATAGGCCTGTCAATTCTGATCAAAGAAATTTTTGACTTGCATTTTGCCGTTGGTATTCTTTTTGGTATAATAATTGTGGTTTTCTTCTTTTCTTTTGGCCTTTTTAGAGTTGGAGGTGGCAAGGAATGAACCGTCGGGTCATTCTAATTTTTCTTTTTGTGTCTTTGCTTTTGGTGACTCGTAGCTTTGCTTATTTTCTCGTCACTTATGTGGTGAGATCGGGCGATTCGATTCACACTATCTCCAGGGAACTCGGAGTGAGTATGTCAACTATAATCGATTTCAACGATCTGAGCGATCCCAACAACATCAAAGCCGGCGACAGGTTGAAATTGCCTCAACCCGACGGTTTAATCTACGAAGTTCAATCGGGAGATACCATAGACGGTATCGCAAAGCTCTTCTTCGCTCCTGTCAAGGAGCTTCTATCGGCGAACAACCTCAGTTCCAGTTCGCTTATAAATCCGGGACAGCGAGTTTTTATTCCTATGTCTCTAATAAACATGTATCAATACGTTCCGCAAAGCACCCCGTATAGATGGCCAGTTTACGGGGTTATTTCTTCCTCTTACGGCTGGCGGACTCACCCGGTGAATGGTGGAGCCTCCTTCCATAGCGGGCTGGACATAGCCGCTCCGCAGGGAACGCCTATATTTGCAGCTTCAAAAGGTGTTGTCATCGCAGCCGGTGTCAACGGAGGATACGGTAACGCCGTGGATATACAGCACGATAACGGTTATGTCACCCGCTACGGGCACATGAGCAAAATATGTGTTTATGTGGGACAAAGGGTAGATGCCGGCTCTCTGATAGGAAGAGTCGGAAGCACGGGAGTGTCAACCGGTCCGCATGTTCACTTCGAGGTAAAGGACCCGAAGATGAATACCCTAGATCCGCTTTCCATGTTGCCCACCCGCGACCTCATGTACGTTATAAGGAGAGAGGACGACGGAATAGCAGCGGGAGGCAAATGAACAGGATAATCGTAAGTGCCTGTCTGGTCGGAATAAACTGTACCTATCGCGGAGATAACAACCTGTCTCTTGAGCTTCTAAGGCTCGTGGACAGGTTTATTTTATTCCCGGTCTGTCCCGAACAGCTGGGTGGGCTCCCCACACCCAGGCCTATGGCTGAGATCACCGTTTCAAACGACTGGACCGCAAGAAAAATAGTTGTCGACCAGTTCGGCCACGATGTAACCGCTCACTTTCACAGGGGCGCCGAAGAGGTTCTGAAGATAGCGAGGCTTTGCGGCGCCGGCATGGCAATCCTGAAATCGAAAAGCCCTTCGTGCGGATGCAGGGGGATCTACGACGGTACCTTCAGCGGTGTGACGATAGACGGAATGGGAATAACCGCGGAGCTTCTCTTGAAGAACGGTATCGAAGTTTATCCGGAATCCGAGATCAATTTCTTGCTTTAGGATCGAAGAGCCCGGTCAGAATCATCTCTTCAGTCTTTCTTTCTAGAACCACCGGCGACTTTACCAAAATCACCCAATTGCCCTTTTGCCACAGAAGTGTCTCGTCCTTTCCGCCGAACCTTATTATGCGGGCATAAAAGTACCCGGTTTTCTTGATTCTACCTCTCTCTCTGGTCATTACGGAGCCTTCTATCATGAAAAGACGTTCCCAGGTCTCTTTGGCCTGTGTTACGCTATCGCTTTTCCATACAAAAACCTTGATGACGCTCGAACTCGAATTCAAGTTGAGAAGATACCCACGAACCGAATTATCGTAGTCCGGGTAAGTTACCTGATGAATTACTCCATCTCCATCTTCGTAAGCGATTCCGTTGGCCAATCCCTGGTCGGGTGGATACTCGGCTTCCCCGAGAAATGAGAAATGCTCTACATCAAAGCGCAGTTCATCCAGAGACACATCGGCTGGAACGGCCACATTCACATCGTATTTTAGGGCGAAATAAACCACAAAAGAAATCAGCACGACTATGAAGACGAAGGTGAATATCGCCTTATTCGGAAGTCTTCTCTTCAAAATAGTACCCTCCATGTATCCGTTCACAGCCCCTTCGAGAATTGGAGATAAGTGGTTTGAAGCTGGAAGCGAGAAAGTCGAGAGTTATTTGCTCAATTCGTTTCACTTTCTCACGATGGACGTTGGATAAATCAAATCAATTCGAGAAACTTAGCCACCTCTTCAGGATCGAGTCTGTAAAGCGATCCCTTACCCTGGTAGAAGCCGTGCTCTCTTATAAGATGGATCGATATGGGCGTATAGTCAATCTCCTTTTTAAGGGCCATGCTCCGTACGTTGACGTTGACTTTCTTGGAGAGATGCCCGTGCCTGAAGGGACATGGAACGTACCCCCTGCTCTCGTCAACTATCACGACAAAGCGGTTGTCCACGATAATCGGGGAGCCAAAACCCTTTTCACCCTGCCGCATCAGCATTTCGAGTTTGTCTGCTATTATTTCGTTGCTCAGTCCCAATTCGCTGATCTTTTGTTCGTCTTCCCGAATTATATCTATCAGGTTTCTCTCGTCACTGCCTAGGAAGCCTGGACCGGTTATCTGTCCGGCTTTCATGTTTTCCTGAACTTTTCCGAGGTCTGGAGTCTGTTTCATGAAATCACACCCCCGCGATTTATCCAAATTTGTCGAAATAGATCTTGTTTTCTGGTATTCCGTGTTTTCCAAGTACGGTTATGCAGGCATTTATCATGCCCGGGCTTCCACAGAGATAACCTTCCCGTTCTATCTCACCCTGCCGTGCCAGGTACCTATCAACCACGTCGGTAATAAGCCCGGACTCGCCTTCCCAGTTATCCTCGGGAAGAGCATTGGAGAGAGCCGGTATGAAATGGAAGTTCGGCATCTCTCTTTCGATCTCTTCCATCAAATCAAGGTAGAAAAGATCCTTTTTGCTTCTGGCTCCGAAGAAGTAATAAGCGTTTCTCTTTATACCCTTTTCTTTCATGTCCAGTATTATAGACTTGATCGGCGCCATCCCGGAACCACCGGCTATAAAAATGATGTCGGTATCCGTATTCCTCAGGAAAAAGTCACCAAAAGGTCCCAGAAGTCTGACCTCGTCCTTCTCCTTCAGGTACTTGTGAACGTACGTCGTGACTATCCCGTTTGGCACAAGCCTTATTAAAAGTTCGACACCATTCTTTATCGAAGGCTGCGATGACATGGAATAGGCCCTCATAGTACTCTCCTTAATCTCCCCGTAGGGCGGTACTATCAATTGGACGTACTGACCGGCTTTAAAGTTTATCTCGTCGTCGAAACTGAAGAAGACTTCTTTTATATCGTGCGTCAGATCTCTTATGGTAGAGACTGTAGATACATACTCCCTTATGTTAAAAAGCTCATCGGGAATCTCTATCGATATATCTCCCTTAACCTTTACCTGACAGGAAAGACGTATGTTTTCGCTCTTCTCCCTGGCTGCGAGGTAAGGAAGTTCTGTCGGAAGAATTGGACCGATATTCGAGAGAACTTTGACTTTACAGAGCCCGCAACTGCCTTTCCCGCCGCAGGCCGATGGAATGAAAATCTTTTCGCCGGCTAGAGTAGTTAACAACGTGCTGCCACCCTTCACCGTGTAAGTTTTCGAACCGTTGACCGTAAGTTTTACATCGCCGTAGTTGTTGAGCACGGCATCGGCAACCGAAATAATCGCCGCAAGAACGGCCGATATTCCACCCAATACGAGAGCCGTTATAAGTATTTGCAACTGCGCCACCTCCTCACTGTACCGGTACCATGCCGGAGAACCCGAGGAAGGCGAGTGCCATTATGCCTATTATTATCATAGTCAAGCCCGGTCCCACGAGCTGTGGTGGGATATCTTTTTCGCGTAAACGCATCCTCATTGTCGATAGCGCTACTATTGCCAGCCACCAGCCTGCACCCGAGCCGAAGCCGAAGAAGAGTGACTGTATGAGGTTGTAATCGCGTATTATCATGAAAAGAACACCACCAAGGATCGCACAATTGACAGTAATCAGGGGAAGGAAGATCCCAAGGTTCATATAGAGCGATGGAGAGAACCGGTCGATAACCATCTCCAGAAACTGGACGAAGGCCGCGATCACTACTATGAAAACTATGTACCGCAGGTAAACCAGCTCCAGCGGCACCAGAATGTAGTAATAAACCAGGTGGTTGAGGACGGAGGTCAAAGTGAGAACGAAAGTTACGGCCATCCCCAATCCATTCGCGGTCTTAATGTCTTTTGAGACAGATATGAAGGAACACATTCCGAGAAAGTTGCTCAGTACCATATTGCTGGTCAGCGCGGCGGCCACCATTATGACAAAAGGATTGAGCGGAACACCCATTTACGACTCCCCCCTTCACTTCTTCTTAACCAGCGGCGATCTGGCAATCCATATTATGGTGCCTATGATGAAGAACGCGCTGGGAGCTGTTATCATTATTACCCATGGCGTGAAACTATCGGGAAGGATTCTCATGCCGAAGATACTACCAAAACCCAGCAGCTCTCTGATAAAGGCAATCAGGAGAAGGATCAGCGAATAGCCGATTCCTGCTGAGATGCCATCTATGAAGGAGAGCGCCGGCCCGTGGGACTGCGCATAGGCCTCGGCCCTACCCATTATTATACAGTTGGTTATTATGAGTCCGACATAAGGGCCGAGTGCTTTACTTATTGAGGGCAGATAGGCCTTGAGTACAATATCGAGAATAATGACGTATGTGGCGATTATTAACACCTGTACCATCATGCGGACGTTTTTGGGTATGTAATTGCGCAGGGCAGAGATCGTGAGCGAAGAGAAACCAGTCGCAAATGTCAGACCGATACCCATAATCAGGGTATTAGTCATGTTATTAGTCACAGCCAGGGCCGAACAGATTCCAAGTATCTGTACGATGACCGGGTTGTTTTTCCAGATGTTTGCCATGAATGTCTCTTTTTTCGATTCACCCATATCAGTTCACCACCTTCAGAACCTTCGGGAAGACTTCGTTCATCGCCTTGTCAATCAGCTTCTGGATAGCTTCGGAAGTCCTCGTAGCACCGGTTATGGCATCTACCTTCGAATCCTCACTGGAGGATGTGTCCTGCCCCGAGACCACTGCGATTCTGCCCGAAGGACCACTAGAGATCTTTTCGTTCCTGAACTGTTGCTGGAAAGCTTTTTCGTCGATTCTGCCTCCTAGACCGGGAGTTTCAGAGTGTTCCACAAAGTCGATCCCCAGCATCCTCGTCCCGCTGGCGTTTATAGCTATCAGGCCGGTGATCGTCCCCCACAGGCCGGGGCTCTGAACGGTGAAGGCATAACCCGTCTCTCCTTCGACTTGCGCACGGTAAACATCTACCTCGCCACGAAGCTCGACGATCTTCTCTCCGTAGAGCTCCTGTATCTCTTTGCTTGAAAGCTTGTCGTCTTTCTGGACAAATCCAAAGACATAAAGGAGGGATTTCTGGAAGTCCAGTTTCTCGTTGACTTCGATCGTACCGGTGGCCAGAGCGTTTATACTGGCCAGAATCAGTGTGAAGACGAGTGTGAGAGCAAAGGCAAAAAACACCGAATACAGCTTGTCTTTCATGATTTATTCACCTTCTCCGGAGTGTCGAGATAGTCGATAAGGGAGGCAAAGGTATTGGCAATTAGCAGGGCGAACATGAATCCGGCACCAAATAGCGAAAAGGTTCCTATAACGACCGATAGCGTCCCTATCAATCCTCCATAGATCCACTTCGAACGTTCCCTCTTGGGAGCGCTTATTGGATCGGTGGCCATAAATACCGCTCCGAAGAGGATACTGCCTCCGAATATCCACGCCAGTGGATTGAGGCGGGTCGGATCGAAGAGGAAGATTAATCCCGATACAACGAAGGCCGAAGCGATCGTTGAGAGTATTATCTTCCAGGACGCAGTCTTGGTAATTATTAGATATACCGCAGCCGCTATGATAAGCCACTTGGCTGTCTCGCCGGATGCTCCAGACACGTTTCCGAAGAACATCTTCCACATAGACATATCACCCCCACCCCTTATAACGTTGAGAGGTGTGGCCATAGTGACTACGTCCGAGGCGATCCAGCGACCGAAGCCCTGTCCCCACGTACTGACGGCCGGAGTCCAGCTTTGCTGAACGGCCGCGGGGAAACTAACATAAACGAAAGCCCTTCCAACCATTGCGGGGTTGTACAGGTTTTTTGCAAATCCCCCAAAAGCCATCTTTGCAAAGACGACACCGAAGAAACTTGACACGATGACTATCCAGAAGGGAACGGCTGGCGGAAGAATGAGCCCGACCAGAAGACCCGTAACAATGACTGCTTCGCTGACGGGTTTTCCCTTCTTTCTTTCGAAAAGCCATTCGATAAATACCGCCGTGAAAGTTGAGAGAAAGGTTTTTAAGAGGACAATCCAGCCAAAGTTCCCTATTGCGAAGATCAGTATGGGAATCAGTGAATAAATAACCTTTCGCATCATGGGTTGCTTTTGGAAAAACTTCTTTTGCATCCTTGGCACCTCCGAAAGCTATGCTTGACTATAATTATGGTCATACTGTATAATCACAACGGGGTGGTTCATTTGTCCAGATTGCATGAACTCTCTTTCTATTCACTGGCAGAAGCAAAAGCACATTTTTCCAGAGTCGTTGATGATTGCGAGAAAGCCGATATAATTATAACAAAAAATGGAGTCCCCAAGGCAGTTCTCATGGACTATGGAAAGTACGTGCTGCTGAACAAGTTTTTGGAAAGGGTCTACGACCTGTATCTTATGGATGCCGGCGATGAAGCAATGAACGTTGAGATAAGGGATTTAATTGTAGAAGTTGACGATGAATGATGGAGGTGAACTATGGCAGAAGTCATCCTTGAGAAAGTTGGAAAGACTTATCCGAACGGTTTCAAGGCCGTTCTCGATGCAAATCTGAAAGTTGACGACAAAGAATTCGTGGTTCTGCTCGGCCCTTCTGGGTGTGGAAAGACCACCACTCTAAGAATGATAGCCGGTCTGGAGGAGATCACGGAGGGAACAATCAAGATCGGTGGAAAAGTCGTAAACGACGTGGAACCAAAGGACAGAGACATAGCGATGGTCTTCCAGAACTACGCTCTATATCCCCACATGACGGTTTACGAGAACATGGCCTTCGGTTTGAAACTCAGAAAGACCCCAAAACCCGAGATCGAGCAGAGGGTGAAGGAAGCGGCCAGAATCCTTGGCATCGAGCAACTTCTTGACAGAAAGCCCAAGCAACTCTCAGGCGGTCAGAGACAAAGGGTTGCCGTCGGAAGAGCGATAGTCAGGAATCCGAAAGTCTTCCTCTTCGACGAACCGCTTTCCAACCTCGACGCCAAGTTGAGAGTCCAGATGAGAGCAGAGTTGAAGAGACTCCACCAGAACCTGCAGGCAACGATCATCTACGTTACCCACGATCAGGTAGAAGCCATGACGATGGCCGACAAGATCGTCATTATGAAGGATGGAATAATTCAGCAGATCGGTGATCCATATTCGGTTTACTTCGAGCCGAAAAACAAATTCGTCGCCGGCTTCATCGGTACCCCCGCCATGAACTTCATAAGCGCAAAGCTGGTCTCCGAAGGCGGAAAGACCTGGGTTGTAAAAGAGGATATGAAGGTACTCGTGCCAACCGACAAAGCGGCGAAATTGAAGGATCTGGTTGGTAAGGACATCACTTTCGGCATCAGACCCGAGGATATCTACGACAAGATGTACGCGGTGGCTCCGAAAGACGAGTTCACAGTTAAGGGGAATGTCGACGTTGTTGAGCCACTGGGAAGCGAAACGCTGATACACGCCAATATCCACGGGGACGACATCGTGGCCAAGGTCGATCCCAAAAGCAGGGCTGCGGCCGGACAAATGATCGATCTCGTGTTCGACATGACCATGCTCCATGTCTTCGATCCAGAAACCGAGGAGAATGTACTGGCCGGAACGCACGAAAGCGCACAACCGAAAGTTTGAAGAAGTTTTATTCATAAAAAAAGGTGGCTTGCGCCACCTTTTTTTCTTCCCGGATTACTGCTTGGCTTGCACGTAAGATTTAACCGTTGCGGTAAGTCTGGCCTTCTTTCGTGAAGCTGTATTTTTGTGGATCGTTCCCACTTTTGCAGCCTTATCGAGGGCGGAATATACTTCACTCAACATCGTAGCGACCGAGGAAACGTCCTCGCCCTGCTCGATGGCTTTGTAAAGCTTCTTTGAAGCGTTTCTGAACTTGGTTTTGACGGCCTTGTTGATCATAGTCTTCTTGGCAGTTTGTCTCACTCTCCTCTTTGCTGAAGCATTGTTAGGCACTTAGCACTTCTCCTCCTTTCGGGATTTACAGATTATTTTATCATTAATCTAAGGCTTTCTTCAATTGCTCGACCATATCGACTTTTTCCCAGGGCAGATCGATATCCATCCTTCCAAAATGGCCGTAAGCTGCCGTTTGTCTGTATATAGGTCTTCTGAGGTCGAGTTTATCTATGATAGCACCGGGTCGGAAATCGAAGGTCTTCAAAACGGCCTTTCTCAATTTCTCAAGATCGACTTTCTCGGTGCCGTATGTATCGATCATGAAAGAAACAGGTCTGGCAACTCCTATGGCGTAAGCCAGTTGCAGGGTTATTTTCTCTGCCAGTCCGGCAGCCACTATGTTCTTGGCGGCGTACCTGGCCATGTAGTGGGCCGATCTATCGACCTTGGTCGGATCCTTTCCACTGAAGGCTCCCCCACCATGAGGAATCCATCCGCCGTATGTATCGACTATGATCTTTCTTCCGGTAAGACCTGTATCGGCCGCTGGACCACCCCTGACGAAGCGACCGGTTGGATTGACGAAGATCTCTACCCCTTCCAGAAGTAACTCGTCGTCTATCACCGGTGAAATAACATTCTCCACTACCAGACTCTCGATCTCTTCTCTGGTCAGGTCGGGATCGTGCTGGGTAGAGACGACAACAGCGGTTACTCCTACCGGCCGACCGTCGGAGTACTTCACAGTCACTTGTGTCTTTCCGTCGGGTCTGAAGCCCTTCACTATTCCCTCTTTTCTCACATGAGCCAGCCTGAGGGCAAGCCTGTGGGCAAGCACGATTGGAAGAGGCATCATCTCTGGAGTTTCATTCGTCGCGTAGCCGAACATCATACCCTGATCACCGGCTCCTATGGTATTGTATCTATCTGAATCGTCCTTTTTGGCTTCGAGTGATTTATTGACTCCCAGAGCGATATCTGGCGACTGCTCGTCTATACTTGTAAGAACGGCGCACGTCTCACCGTCGAAACCGAACTTCGCCCTGTTGTAGCCGATTTCAAGAATCGTATCCCTTACTACCCTTGGAATATCTACATATGCTTTGGTGCTGACTTCCCCAGCTACCACTGCTACTCCCGTCGCCAGAAGCGTTTCCACAGCCACCCTGGAATTCTCGTCCTGCGTCAGCATCGCGTCGAGTATCGCATCGGATATCTGATCTGCCATTTTATCGGGATGGCCTTCCGTGACGCTTTCACTGGTGAACAACCAAGTTTTCATCTAATTGCCTCCTTATAGCTGAATCTATTCTTCGTACTCTTCTTTAGAAAGGAATTTACCACCAATTATATCAAAGGAGAGCGGCTTGAAGGCTCTGTTAAAGTCGGCGTAAATCTGGATCTTATTCTGACAATTGCCCCCAATGAACTCTTTGTCCAGTCTGTAAGCGCCTTTTCCCTTTCCGTAATTCACACTTATGTCATAGTATTTTCGTAAATGACTCCTGAATTTCTCTCCGCATTTCCCGCACTGAAAATGCACCACAACCGTGTTGCCGCTGTCATAGAAAGGATTTTTCGAAACATCTCTCTCTTTCTTTTTGAAAAACATTTCAACTACCTCCTCATGACTATCCTGAACTCTTTTGAAGCCTCATTCCCCCAGTGATCGCGTACCACGATTTTCGCATCCCTGGGGTTGCTCCAGTCGATATCGTCCCAGATGTTCACGGGTAGTACGCTCAACGATTTTTTGGAGTTGAGGTTGAACCAATAATCCGACTCGTTCGAGGGTGAGGAGTAGATTTCATAGACTCTAGTGGCCTCATCCTCGTCAAAAAACATAAAATCTATCTGATAGATCAAACTGTTTTCGACGTAGAGCTCTATACTTCTGGGGCTGACCGGATGTCTGAGTTGCACTTTAGTGTGGAGATCTATCGGGGTCAATGCGGTCATTTCAACGGTCGGTTTACCCGAAGAGAAACTATATATCTTTCCACCGACTCTCAAATCGAGTATCTCGATCGCAGAGGACGGCTGACCCGTATCGAAATAGAGTCCGGGATTGATAATGGTCTTCATCGTGCTGTCCCTGACTTCAATATGGAGGTGCGGAGCAACATTTCCACTGTTGCCGGATTTGGCCACCACTTCGTTGCGCTTGAAGGGCAGTTCTCTCGGATCGAAAACCACCTCTACGTACTGGTCGCCGAATTCAGAAGAGAGCTGGTGATATAAATCGTTCAACTTTCTTCCCGTCAGCGAAGAGGTGTCTCCGATCTCGTTGAGGTGGGCGTAAATAACGTTTATACCCTTTTCGTTGGTGAGAACGTTCGTCACGTTCGGCAGGGTAATCGCGATGCCCATTCCGTATATCGGGTGATTGATGTAGATAATGTTTACATAAGAATCGTCCGGAGATACTAGATCGAGGCCGACTATACTTCCTGTAGAGTAATCCAGGCCCATGTGGAAATGTTCCGGATAATTGATGTTTCTCGAATTGCCCCTGAACTCTCCAAAGTATCCGGTAATCTCGGGAGTTCTTTTGAGAGGAAAGGGCAAGATCGCCGAGAGCGATAGACCGGCCACCAGAGTAACTATCAGAACCGCCAACAGTTTTTTCATCATAAGCATTTTCCCTCCTCACAAATAGAAGAAATCATCCTTTCATGTATCTCATCGGAGGATAAGTACTGTATCTCAATCACATCTTCTCTGTACTCCTGCGATATAATTTCGAGAGAATCTCTGAATTTCATGAAGCAAACCAGACCATCTGGTTTCAATCTGAGAGTCCATATCTTTTTCTCCACGCCGAGAGCCCTTTGAATGGCCACGACGAGTTCGTCGATATTCTCTCCTTTGAGTGCGCTGACCATAACTGACTCTGGGAAGATGCATCGCAGCTCCATCAATCTTTCGGCCGTGCATCTGTCTATCTTGTTGAGCACATGGATACTCTCTATCTCTCCACTGCCGATCTCTTCGAGCGTCTTTCCGACGACCGCGAGCTTTTCCCTGACGGCCGTGTCAGAAGCGTCTGAGACAATCACCAGCAGATCTGAAAACCTGACTTCGTCGAGGGTTGCCCTGAAACTCTCCATCAATTCGTGCGGAAGTTCTCGTATGAAACCCACCGTATCGGAAACAAGTATCTGCAAACCCGAAGTCAATCTTACTCTCCTGACTCTAGTGTCGAGAGTGGCGAAGAGCTTGTCCTGAATCAGCAGATTCTCCCCGCTCAGGAGAGAGACTAGGGAAGACTTTCCCACGTTGGTGTAACCCACGAATGAAACAAGCGGACTGGTGGAATCGACCCGTCTTTTTCGGGAGACTTCTCGCTGTCGTTTCAATTCCTCGAGCTCACGTTTAAGACGTGTTATCCTGTCCTGGGCTAGCCGCCTGTCGATTTCGAGTTTCTTCTCACCCGGTCCTCTGGTACCGATTCCTCCACCAGTCTGCGATAGTATTTTACCGTAACCCTTCAGTCTCGGCAACTGATACTTAAGACTGGCGAGTTCGACTTCGAGTTTCCCCTCTTTAGTTGTGGCATGGTCCGCGAATATCTTCAGGATCAACTGGGTTCTGTCTATTACTTTAGCGCCTAGATGCTTCTCGAGGTTGAAAGCTTGAGAAGGAGAGAGTTCGTGACGGGTGATAACGGTTTTGGCACCACAAGATTCCAACATTCTCCTGGCAAAATCGACCTTCCCTTTGCCGAGATAATGCCTGGGGTCGGGATAATCGAGGTTCTGTATCACCGTTTCAACAATATTGTAGTTGACCGTCCGCGCTAGTTCATTGAGCTCGCCGACGATTTCCGACCTGATTTCCTGTTCACCTGGAGAAAAAACAGCTATAAGCAGTGCGTCTATGCTTTTTTCAATCCTCCTTCTTGCCGGTCGTATTGGTCAGTCTCACGTATTTCTGAGGAACCATCATCTTTATGGCGTGCTTGTAAACAAGCGTCTGCTCCTGCCCATCTTCGAGAAGGACCGTGAAATTATCGAAGGACTTGACCATACCTTTAGTTTGAAAACCACCTTCCAAATACATCTTCACTTCAACCTTGTTGACCCTCAGCAGGTTTAAAAAACGGTCCTGCAGATTGAACTTTTCAGCCATAATTACCCCCCCAAACTAAGAGAATTGTTCTTTCAAGTGTCGATACAGCACAGGACTCAGTAAGATTCGAAAGATCAATTTCAAGACCCGAATACCTTCTGAACCAGATTATCTGACGCCGCGCGTATCTCCTTGTATTACATTTTATCTTCTCCAGAGCTTCTTGTGAAGAAATCAAACCCCTAATACATTGTACCATTTCGGCGTAGCCTATTGTCTTCAACGCATTGATATTTGCAGTGTAACCCATGGCTAAAAGTTCCCGCGTCTCTTCCATCAGACCCTGCCTGTACATCTCTTCGACTCGCGATTCGATTCTCCGATGTAGCTCACTCCGGGATCGGTTCAGGACGATCACTTTGAACCTGTCTGAAATTACTTTCTCGTTCTGCACTTCGCTCAGTGCCCTTCCCGTCAGGAAAAAGGCCTCGAGATACCTTATAGATCTCTTCAAATCGTTCTCGTGAAGGCGCCCGTAGGCCTTGCTGTCGATAGCCTTCAGTATCTTACGCAATGAGCCGGGGCTGGCCCTTTCGAGTTCGGCAAGGGCCTCGCGAACGCTCTCGTTACGTCCGGGAACGTTGGCCAGTCCTTTCATAAGAGCCTCGGCGTACAGACCGGTGCCACCGGCCAAGACCGGTATTTTCCCCCTGGATGTGATATCTTCGATCGCCTCCAGCGCCAGTTCTCTAAATGTCTTTACGTCGAAATCCTCATCCGGGTCCCTTATATCTATCAGCCAGTGTCTGAGACTTTCCCGTTCGCTTTTCGTAGGTTTGGCCGTTCCCACGTCCATGTGGCGGTAGATCTGTCTTGAGTCAACCGATACGACCTCTATGGGAAGTCTCATGGCTAGCTTCAGTAGGAGGGCTGTCTTTCCCACGGCCGTTGGCCCGAGGATAACAGGTATCATCTCTTATCGACAACCCCGTATAGCACGCCGCTCTTCTTGCTTCCCCATAAACGGTCGAATTCGATCCCGAGCTCTTGGAAGAGAGTGTCCCTGGTTCGGCTTTTGAGTATGAATTTTCGGCGAGCTGCCCTGATCATCCAGTCAACATCATCTCTGTTTATCCTGTCATATACCGCGAAAGGCCTCAACGGATTTATCGAGTGTGAGCTGTACTGAGGTCTGTCGAACATTGGATCACAGTAAACTATATCATAAGAACCTTCTCCACAGCTCCTTACGAATTCTCTCAGGTCCCTGTTGTACAGTTCTATCCTGCCAGCGGCTTCCCTCGTCCAGTCGTCTTCGTAGGGGTAATTTTTCAAGCCGTGCGAAACAACCCTAAAGATGTGTTCTGAAGCCTCAAGCCCCACGACTTTTCCGTCGGGAAGAAAATTGGCGATCAGAAGGGCTTCGTTTCCCAGACCGAATGTGGTATCGAGAACCAGTTCAGTTCCCGCGAGTTCCATGCTTTTGATCAGATAATCGGAATCCTGCAACTTGATATTTTTCAGTCTGACTTTGGACATTCCAGGATGGAAGAAAAAGACTTCCTCACCCGAGCGTATTACGAGCTGGCCATTCTTGTCGAAGACGTAGTAGAAGTCCAGAACTTTCTCCTTTTCGTACTCCTTCAACCTGCTGCGTGATACGTATTTGACCCCCATCTCTTCGGCCAGATCTCTGGCCTTTGTCACTTCCTCCCTCGAAGGTTTGTACGAAGTTGTAACTATATAATTCATCAATAGACACCCGTGCCTTTCTCCTGCATCAATTTCCTCAACAATTCCAGCTCGGCCTCTCTTATCTGTATCTGTTTCTCCAGTTCGTTGTATAGCTTCTCCATGATCTCCAGCTTATGTTTCTCCTCTTTTAGCTTCGCTATCGCGTTGTAGTTAGTGATGAGAAGGAGTGAAAGCAAAAGAACCAGGAAGATAAAAATCCCCAGCGGAAAGATTTTCTTGCGCTTTACCCTGGCTATTTCAAACCACTCCTGGCTATTCCCGCTATGAAATACTTCTGGGTCAGCAGGAAGAGAATAACTACCGGTATAACCGAGAAAGTCGCGGCTGCCATCAGGAGATGGTAGTCGCTACCGGTGGCTGAACTGAAGTTTTGAAGTCCTACCGGCAGCGTTCTGATCTCCGGGCTTTTGGTAACGATCAACACCCAGAGGAAAGAGTTCCAGCTCCCGACGAACTTGAGCAACGCACCCGTAATCACGGCCGGTTTGGATAGAGGAACCATGACTGTCCACAAGAACCTCCATTTGGTGAGTCCGTCTATCATCGCGGCATCGTAAAGCTCGTTCGGTATCGTCATGAAATGTTGCCTCAATAGAAAGATGGCGAAGACGCTGACGACCCAGGGTACTATGAGCGCGTAATATGAATCGATCCAACCCAGAGCGGTGAGGGTTATGTAATTCGGTACCAGGAGAACTTCTCCGGGAACCATCATCGTTGCAAGGAAGAGTGTGAAGATAAGGTTCTTGCCGAAGAACTCCATTTTTGCGAAGGCGAAGGCTGCCATTGCAGCGAATATTATCTCGGCAAAAGTGGTGACTATCGCCACGAAGACGGTGTTGAAGTAATACGTTCCGAACGGTGCGGCGTTCCATGCAGTGACGTAGTTCTGGAAAAAGTTACTTATTGTCTCGGCGAACGTGAAGTTCGCTTTCGCCGAGGAGACATCGTCCTTGAACCAGACGGCCGGGATACCTTTAAGCTTTATATCGAAGGATTTTGAACCGGAGGGGGAAATCAAACCTCTAAGAAAGACCTTTTCGACCTCATCGGGTTTAGAAACGAGGTCGAGCTCGGTGAAGATGTCCGAGTGCATCTTCGAGAAACTGCCAACCATTTCGGTTTCTTCCCACCTTCTTCTTATGAACCTGGCGAAGATTTCGGGATCGCTCTCGCCGGCAAATCTGGAGAGTCCGGCCGAGACTTTGCCATAAGTTATACTCTGCCCTGCCGTAGTTGCAACTTCTCTTACAATCGATTCCAGCTCCTGATAGGAGCTCTCCGAGGTCATGATCTGTCGAACTCTCTCCTCGAGCGAGGGATCGGCAGCCACAAGGAGCGACGTTCTCAGGAAGTTCATGGCTTCGTTGACCGCTTCCAGTACGGCTCGGGGATTGGAAAAGTGGGCCGCCAGACTGTTCCTGTAATTCTCATCCAGGTAAGTAAGAAGTATGGTGACGGCGTTCCTTATGTTCGACGGCGTCAGAGTTGACTTCAGATACTCCTTCGTTGCCAGATCGGCCTTCCAGGTGTCGAGGGCCTTTATCACCAGTCCGTGGACCTGTTCATCGGTCCTTATCCTCCCCACTATGGAACCGCTCGAGAGCGATGCTGTCTGAACGCTATCGTAGAAGTTTCTTGCCTCTACGTAGAAATCCATGAGGTCAGCCCAACTAATCAGCCCGTCCGAGACGCTTTCCAGGGAGCGTTCAAACTGGTTCACAAGCATTGTTAACCTCGGATCCGAAGATGCTTTCGATCTGGCCAGAGAGAGCGACTCCTGTGCGTCCACTTCTAGCTTCGAGATGTTCTCGCGCATGAGTCGTATTATTGTCGCCAGCTCGGGCAGAGACGTCACACCCGAAGTACCCGTTCTATAGGAATCCAGTCCGGTCATAGCCGCCTCAAATGCAGACACCGTATCGTTAAAGATATCACGGATCTCTTCGCGGAGTTCGGCCTTCAACTGTTTGGTGGAGTCATTGTCAATCGGGAGGTCTTTGAATGTTGTCTCGGCAGATTGAAGGAGTCTATCGATCGTGGATGAATAAAGGGATTTCATGGAGTTTACCAGTACGACTCTCCTGATGAAGCCATTATCCTGATAGATGGAAATCCCGAAAAAGCCGTCGAAGAAAGCTCCCGGATCATCCGTGCTTAGCTTTTCGAGCTCGCCTGAATAGGTCTGTGGAAATGAGCCTTTCAGAGAGAGAAACTTCCCGACGAGCTCTCCGTAGCGCGCCATGTCGAGATTAACCGCGTATGAGGCTGGCGAACCGTTGTTCGAGAGGAGCAGTATTTCAATCTCGCCGCGCACGATCGGGTCATCGTCGAGATTAACCGTTAGCGTATCGAAACTGCCCACGCTCTCCAGAAGGGCCGCGAAGTTCCTGAATTCACTCAGACTGAGCGTTGAAAGATCCACAGACGTCGAGGAGCTCTTCTGCCTGATTCTGGTCTTGAACTGGAATGAACTTGCAGCGTTTTTGGTCGTCCATACAGGCGGCCAGGAAGACACTTCGCTCGGTGCTTTGAAAGACGTATCAACCATCCATGCGAATGGTACCAGCATCAGGAAGGCCCCCCCAATGATGAGAACATATACGAAAATCTTCGAAATACTCCTTGTAGATGATGTATTCACAGCGACACCTCATCCCTCGTAGTGTACACGCTTCTTCCCGACGTATAGTTGCACCATCGTGAGAAGAAGGATTATCATAAAGAGAATATAGGCGGCCGCACTGGCCACTCCCATCCTCTGCTGATTGTAGAAGGCGTCGAAGACATAGTAAACCAGTGTGAGTCCGCTCTTGTTGACCGGGCCGGGTAAGCCCTGATACAGAATGAATATCTGGGAGAAGACTTTGAAGGCCCCGATCATAGTTATTATCATTATGAAGAAGGTCGTTCCCGATAAAAGAGGCCATGTGATGAACTTGAATTTTTGCCAGGAACTGGCTCCATCCACATCGGCCGCCTCGTAGTAGGATCTGTCAATGTTTTGAAGACCGGCCAGAAAGATCACGGCTGTGTAGCCCACGTGCTGCCAGACTGAGACTATGGCGATTGTAGGTATCGTCCAGACCTCCTCTTTGAGCCATGCGATCTTCGGCAGGTTGAACCACGACAGAATGTAGTTCAGAAGGCCAAACTGGTCGTTAAACATCCACTGCCAGACCAGTGAAACGGCGACTACTGATGTCACAAAAGGTATGAAATACGCCGTTCTGAAGAGCGAGCGGAGCTTAATGTTCTTGTTGAGCAGTACGGCTATCAGGAGGGCCAGCGCTATCTGTGTCGGAACAGAAAGTACAACATAATAGATGGTGTTGAAGATTGACTTCAAGAAATCCGAGCTCTCTTTGGCCAGCATGAAGTACTGTAAAAAGTCTATGCTCTCTTTCAATAGAACCCTTGAGAGAAGGTAGTATATCCCTATGAAAAGCATGAGCGTTACCCACTGGCTCGACTTCATCTTAAAGCTCTGTATCGAACCTCTGCGTTTAAATAATAGCGCAAGGCCGAAGGCAACCATCGCCAGTCCATAAAGTATCCCGGCAACTGTCAAACCGGCAGACAAATTTCTCAAAATCACATAACCGGCAAGAATTGACGCAAACAGTATATAAAGAGTCGCGTGGCCTTTTTTCGGCTTATCGTATTTACTCACACTGCAGAGAAAGTAATGGACAATCTGAACCAGAACCAGAGTCGTAACCACATAGACGGCCATATTGATGATCGAGTAAAACAGATTCATCTGAACGGGGTACGAGATTCTGAAGAGTTCCTTGTAGTTATCCAGACCTATGAAGTAGCGCGAGGCCGAAGTGTAATCCCATTTGAAAAAGCTCAAGACAAGAGAGAAGACTATCGGCCATAAAGTGAAGACACCAAGGATCACCAGTGAAGGAAGGAGAAACAGATAGGCTTTCCAGGTCTCTCTCCAGTATTTTTTCGATTGCCTGTTGTAAGACAAAACCTTACCTCCCATTCATTATCCGGTGGATTTATCAATCAACTTCAGTATATCAAAGATTCTCCGGTGCTCTTCAACGTCGTGGACTCTCAATATTTTTACTCCCTTCATATAGAGATAAGTGGAGACGGCGAGAGTTTCCTCGAGCCTTTCCTCTACGGGCAGGCCGGAGACGTATCCTATGAAGCTTTTTCTGGAATGGCCCACCAGCACCGGGTACTTCAAACAGGTGAAATCCGTGATTTTCCTGAGAATCTCGAGACTCTGCAGGGCGTTCTTTGCGAAACCAATGCCGGGATCGAGAATTATTGCTTCCTCCCTCACTCCTCCCGCCACGGCCTTTTCGCAACGTTCAAGCAGTTGCTCCTTAACCTGAGATACTACATCGGAGTAATTGGTTAGCTGGTTCATAGTCGAGGGCGTACCTTTCATGTGCATTATTATGACCGCGGCCTCGTTCTTCGCCACCACCTCTATCATAGCGGGATCAATCAACCCTGTTATATCGTTGACGATGTCGGCTCCCTCCGAAAGTGCCTGCAAAGCAGTATTGCGATTGTATGTATCGACAGAGATGATCGCCTCCGGTCTTAGCTCCCTGATGCCCCTAACGACAGGAACGACTCGGCGGACTTCCTCCTGCCAGTCTATGGCTTCGGCCCCGGGTCTTGAAGATTCACCGCCTATATCGATTATAGAAGCGCCGCTGTCGAGCATTTCCATCGCCCTTTTCACGGCGGTTCGTGTATCGGGGACCCTGCTTCCGGGGTAGAAGGAATCGGGTGTAGTATTGATTATACCCATTATCACTGGTGAGGAGAGGTCCAACGTTCTACCGTTTCTGAAATCCATAACCGTCAATCCCTTTTTCGCCCCCTGATTTTTTCAACGAAGAGTCTGAATAGCGGACTGGGGCGGCCGACTTTCGAGCCGAACTCCGGGTGGTACTGAATTCCAAGGAAGAAATCTTTGTCTGGCAACTCTATGGCCTCTACGAAAGTGGCCTTGGACGAGATCACCATTCTGCCGGAAAGGTCCTCACCCGGCTCGTTGAAGAGATCGCGGAAGTCTTCGTAGTTAACTTCGTATCTGTGCCTGTGCCTCTCATGAACCAGACTGGTTCGGTAAGCCTCCATGAGAAGAGTTCCCTCCTTTATTGGAGTTTCCTGTGCCCCCAGTCTCATGGTCCCGCCAAGTTTGAGTATTTTTTTCTGTTCCTCCATTATATCGATCACCGGATATGGCGTCGCCGGATCGAATTCGGTGGAGTTAGCTCCTACAAGGCCGGCAACGTTTCTGGCATACTCTATAACCATTAGCTGCATACCCAGACAGATGCCCATAATGGGTACATTGTTCTCTCGAGCGTATCTTATCACAGCTATCTTTCCTTCTATGCCTCTTTTTCCGAAACCCCCGGGAATTATTAAACCTTCGTATTCGGCCAGGGTGTTTTTGATCTGCTCCTGCGTCATGTCCTCAAAGATCTGCGAGTCGAGGACATCCGGTTTACTGGCACCGCACAGGCAGATGCTCTCGGATATGCTTTTGTAAGCGTCGTCCGTTCCAAGATACTTACCGACTATGGCGATCTTCGAAGGGATGAAGTTTCTCGGGTAGTCCCATTCGAACCTCTCCTCTATCTCGAGGTTAAGTCTGGTGGCTATCTTTCTGTGGATGCCGTAAGAGTAAACAATCGAGGGGACATCGTAAACGTTCTTCGAGTCTGGCAGATTGAAAACCATCTCCCTCTCTACGCCGCCGAAGAGGGCTATCTTTCTCAGCTCGTTCTCCTCTACAGGCTCCTCCGATCTCACGGCGATCATCTGCGGTTGTATGCCTATTCTCCTCAAGAGCTGCACCGACTGTTGAGTGGGTTTAGTTTTAAACTCACTCGTGACCCTTAGGTAAGGTACGTAGGTTACGTGAACGAAGAGAAAGTTCTCGGAACCCTCCTCAACCCAGAGTTCCCTGATAGCCTCGAGAAAGATCTCACCCTCGATATCGCCCACGGTTCCGCCGATCTCTATCATGATCAGCTCACCGGGTATCCTTCTTATTCTGCCCTTTATCTCCTCGGTCACGTGGGGTACCATCTGGACGGTTGCCCCCAGGAAGCTCCCTTCTCTTTCTTTGTCAATTATGGTTTTGAAGATCTGGCCGGCCGTCATGTTATTCTCGCGTCGCATATCCTTTCCAAGGAACCTCTCGTAATGGCCTAGGTCTAAATCGGCCTCGTAGCCGTCCTCCGTTACGAAAACTTCACCGTGTTGATTTGGATTCATCGTACCGGCATCTATATTGAGGTATGGATCTATCTTCAGGGTGTTAACCTCCACCCCGCACTCCTTCATAACACGGGCTATGGAGGCCGAAAGTATTCCCTTTCCGATTCCGCTGAGCACTCCTCCCGTCACTACCACATACTTCTTCTTCATAAACTGTTCTCCCGACTATTCAATAGTTCTTTTATGTACTTGATCTCTTCTTCATGGTCGGCGTCTCCGCCGGGAGTTTCCAGAAGCCAGGGCTTTTGCTGTATCTCTTCACGGGAGAGAAACTCCCTGAATCCCCCGTCCATGCCTATATAACCTTTGCCTATGACTTCATGTCTGTCCTTGCCGGCGCCCAAAGGAAATTTGCTGTCGTTGAGATGTATCATCTTCAATTTCCCGTAGCCGACTGTGGAGTCGATACTCTCTATAAGAAACTCCGTCCCATCGACAGTCCTGATATCAAAACCAGAGTCGAAACCGTGACAGGTATCGTAGGTTACACCTATTCTCGAAGGTTCAGACGATCCATCTATAATGCTCTTCAGCTCCTCGAAACTGCTACCTATATGGTTGCCCTTGGCAGCGACGTTCTCTAGAAGAAGCATCACATCGCTATCCAGATTTTCGCTCAGAACGATATCGATTCCCCTCACAATCCTGTCTATTCCGGTCTGGAGACCGTCTCCAAGGTGACTCCCCGGATGGAAGTTTAAAAACTTAAGCCCCAGAGAGGCCGTGATCTTCATCTCGATCGAGAGCAACGCTACCGACTTTTCCCAGACCTCCTCGTTGGACGAGGCTAGGTTTATGAGATAACCCGAGTGGACCATGCAGGAATAAGGATCAATGCCTTTGTCTTTCATCTCGCTCTTGAAGATCCGGGTAACTTTATCTTCGGGCAGAGAGGCTCTCCACATCCTGGGACTGTGTGGAAAGATCTGGAAAGTGTTTCCGCCTATCTTTATTGTGTCTTCGGGGACTTTATCGAAGCCCTTCGAAGTAGACATATGCGCACCCAGCTTTATCATGATATCACTCCGTGCTTTCATTCCTCATCGCCGATCCGCAAAATTGCAAGGAAAGCGTTCTGAGGAATCGTTACCTGACCTATCTCTCTCATTCTCTTCTTTCCTTCTTTCTGTTTCTCCAGCAGTTTCATCTTTCTAGTAACGTCCCCTCCATAGCACTTGGCAAGAACATCCTTCCTGAGGGCCTTTATATCGCTACGAGCAATTATCCTGCCACGGGCCTTGGCCTGTATCGGTATCTGGAACTGATGCTGGGGTATTAGTTCGCTCAGTTTGTCCACAACCTTTTTGGCTACCGCGTACTCTTTATCCACATGAACTATGAAAGACAGCGAATCCACGGTTTCTTTGTTGACGAGTATGGTCACCTTGACCAGGTTCGATTCTCTGTAACCGATGATATCGTAATCCATCGAGGCATATCCCCTCGAGAGTGCCTTCATCCTGTCGAAGAAGTCGAACATTATCTCCGAGAGTGGTGTCACGAACTTCATGACCACTCTGTTTTTGCCAGCGTTCTCAACGGCTTTGAACTCGCCCCTCTTTTCGGTGGTTATGAAGCCGATTAGGTTGCCCATGTAATCGGATGGAGTGATTATAGACAGCTCTACGAAGGGCTCTTCGACCTTTGCGAACTCTCCCGGCTCGGGAAAACTGGCCGGGTTAGTAATCTCACGAACAGTCCTGTCGTTCATGGTTACCCTGTAAACTACGTTCGGCGCCGTTAATATGCAGGTTATCTCGAACTCCCTTTCGAGTCTCTCCCTGACCACATCCATATGGAGCAAGCCGAGAAAGCCCACCCTGAAACCGAAGCCCAGCGCCGGCGAGTTCTCAGGTTCAAAGACCAAGGCTGCATCGTTCAATTTGAACTTGTCAAGAGCCTTTCGCAGCTCTTCGTAGTACTCGGGCATACCGGGAAACATACCAGCGTAAACCATGGGTTTGGCGACTCTATAACCGGGAAGGGCCTCGGGAGTGGAGTTAGTAGCGCCTGTAATTGTATCGCCGATTTTGGCGCTTGCCACTTCTTTTATTACGGCTATGATGTAACCAACCTCCCCGGCGTCGATAGAATCGGTGGGAACCATCTGCGGAAGGAAGTAGCCGACCTCTATAACCTCGAAGATTTCGCGAGAGGACATCATCATGATTCTGTCTCCGGCCCTGACCGAACCTTCGAAAACTCTGACATGAACAACCACGCCCCTGTACTTATCGTAAACCGCATCGAAGATCAATGCCTTGAGCGGAGCCAAAATATCCCCCGAGGGCGGCGGAATGCGCTCAATCACCGCTTCGAGTATCTCCACGACACCTTCTCCCGTTTTGGCGCTCGCCAGTAGGCATTCTTCGGCTTTGTAGCCTATCAGATCGACTATTTCGGCCAATGTTTCCTCGATGTTTGCATTAGGAATATCTATCTTGTTCAGAACCGGTATCAGCTCGAGGTCGTTCTCTATTGCCAGATAAGTGTTTCCCACCGTTTGGGCCTCAACGCCTTGAGAGGCGTCCACGAGGAGAATCGCCCCCTCGCAGGCTGCCAGACTCCTCGAAACTTCGTAATTGAAATCGACGTGACCGGGCGTGTCTATTATATTTATCTCGTAAGTCTTCCCGTCCCGGGCCGTGTAATTAAGTTTCACGGGTTTGGACTTGATCGTTATTCCTCTCTCACGCTCGATGTCCATCGAATCCATGAACTGATCCTTCATGCGCCGGTGCTCGACAGTGCCTGTTATATCTAGAAAACGGTCAACCAGCGTCGTCTTTCCGTGGTCGATATGGGCGATAATCGATATGTTTCTTATCAGATCTCTACCAAACATGAAATTCCCTCCCACCGATCAAGAAGAATTGTAACATGCTATGGTCGCGGTAGTTTTAACCTCCCGCGAAATTGTAGTGATTACGAAGAAAAAGAATCGTCGTCCATTAAGACAAAGGTTCAGACATCTTAGTGGTTTCCTTTGTATAGTCTGCTCTGGAACATTCGCGAATACTCGGTCCAGGAAGAATCTTCCTGTGTCAAGGCGGCCATGGACTCGAAATGATCGAGCCTTGCGTCAAGGTTGTCGCACAGCGCTAGAATGAACGCCTCTCTGGTCTTGGGTGTGACGGGAGAACCGTACTGTAATTCACCGTGATGGCTTATAATCGCGTGGATCAGCTCGCTGGCCAGAGTCTCGGGAAAGCCGTCGATCTTCACGATCGCTCTCTCAAGAATCCTTACTCCTATCGCTATATGTTCCTCGAGCTGACCGCGATCGGTGTATTCGAAGGCATAATCGTCGGTTGAATAGGTTTTTACCTTTCCTATATCGTGCAGAAGCGCGGCGACAACCAGAATATCCCTGTCGATACTATCTCGCGAAGGCGTGAACTCGTATATACCCAGGGCATACCTGGCTACTTGCAGACTGTGACTGGCGAGACCACCTATAAGGGCGTGGTGATAAGTCTTGGCTGCTGGAGAGTCGAAAAACTCTTGGCAGGATCCATTTTCTCCCAGCAAACTATCGAGCAATTCTCTCAAAAACTCATTTTTCACACTCTCGATCAGCCGTTGTATTTCGGATCTGAGAGCGGCGATATTGCTAATGACCGGTATGAGCTTGGTGATAGAGCCCGCACTATAAGCCTCCATTTCATCGGGCGTGAAATTTCTCTTCACCTTTATACTGAGTCCGTACTTCTCGTCGTGTATATAATCGGCAAGCGCTATATGTCCAGCACGCGGTTCAATAACTCCAGAGTCTCCTATCCATGCCTTGGACTCGATCCTAATCCTAGAGTCTCCAACGGTGCAGATGTAGTACGGCCCGCGACTTCCCTCTATTTTTTCGGCCGAAAACACAAAAAAGAAGCCTGGCTTCATGTTGACAAAATTTTCAACCTTGTTCTGGAGTGCGCTGTATGATTGGAGTATCTCCGACAGTGTAGGATAATCGTCTTGCTTTCCCCTTATCATCTTAATTCTCTCCTTTCGGCCACTCTTGATTTCGGTTAAGTCTTTACTAATCATAGACTCCGAACGATATTATCTATGTTCATGAATCCTTTTTCAGAAAGCAGCAAATGGAGGGAATTACCTATCATCAAGTGTAAGAATCAGAAACCCCTGAAGTCAGGGGTTTCATTACAACTTCTATTTCCACTTTTTCAGAGGTCTCACGGGACGGCAAACGGCGTAGCCATATTTTTCTGGATCGCTTCTTTGGTAGATCGGATTTTCAGCGTTCCATTCGCAGCCGGAATCTGCTGGATTCCAGCTCCATGCAAGATCGTTCACTGTTGACATAACTACGTCGTTGTTCTCCTCATATACATATGGTGGGTAGTAAAAGACAATGTATTCGCTCTCTGAAATAATAGAGCACTCCATACCTTCTGGAACTTCTCCTTTGTAATCGATCGGCACTTCGATCCCATACAAGTAGCCACGCTTACCACCTTCAAAATACCAGCCGCCGACCTGGCCGCGAAGACTCGGGATGCTCTCCAGCAGACCTGTAACTGTTTGACAATCCTGACCGGGAATGCTTTCCTGAAGCTCCCAGAAGTGGAAATATCCCTTTGCTTCAATGTTTCTGATCCCGATAAACTTGTGTGCGGGCAGTTTTTCGAACTTCACCTCGACCTTCACTTTGATCTTTTCTAGTTCTTTCTCGATCAAATTGCACCTCCTTTTTAAACCGAGAACATATGGATCATAGACAATTCTTTTCAACAGAAGGGGGATCGGTCTTGGAGAGGATCTGTACTCCTTCGGCGAAACCGAATAAGCTTTCTTGAACGATCTACTGAATGATGCTTGTGAGGAGAAGCCTCCATCGAGGGCTATCTCGGCTATCGATTTTTTGGTGTCCCGTAACTCCAGTGCAGCCTTGCAGATCTTTCGAAGCCTGATATAATCCCTCAATCTCATTCCAGTGAGAGCGTGGAATTTCTTGGTGCAATAGAAAGGCGAATAGAAAAGGCCCTCGCTTACTTCAGAAAGCGATGGGCTATTATCCAGGTTCCGCTCTATAAACTCTATGATCTGCTGAACGTTCTCGTGCCATTCATACATAACGATCCCTCCCGGGAAGAATATACCGGAAAAGAAAGGCGATTTCTTGATCCGAGTTGCACTCTAAACGGCTTTATGTATATACATATTTCATAAGTCCTTTCATTTGCGGTTTATGTGTTTGTATCGTTCATATCTTCATGTTTTGAATGGTTTCTCGATCTTGCGGATAATGACGAAGTTTTTTATTAGGCGATATCCGATCACCTGAGTAGCTTTATCAATCTGTCGGGATAATCTGTGATCATCCCATCGATGCCCAACTCAATAAGTCTCTTTATCTCGGAAGTGTCATTGACCGTCCAGGGAATTATATCAAGCCCTGCATCGTGTGCGCTTTGTATCCAGCCATCTGCCATGATTGTGTAACTGGGAGCTACTATATCAACTCCTATACTTGCGAGCATTTTGCCAATGTCAAAACCGAATTGCCACAGTTTCAATCCATCGGTCCAGGCAGTCTTATCGAGGTTGGTCGAAGATACCAGAGCCGCAGTGAGTACATTTCCGTCTATTTCATCGACTATTTTTAAGGCTTTCCAGAAGAAGGACTGAATAATAACGAATTCGCCTATCCCATACCGCTCGACCAGATCCATTACACTCTCCACATGCTGACGCAGATCGACCGTCAACTCCGGTTCTATTGGGGAGGCTTTTATCTCAATGTTCAGGCGAACCTTCTTTTCCGAAAACGTGTTATAAGCTTCCACCAGTCGAATGACTTCTTCGAGAGTGGGAATGACTTGACCATTTGCCTGGAGTTGATCTGGCCATTTTTCGGGTTCGGCTATGCTTCCGATATCATATTCTCTCAGACGGGAAAGTGTCAGATCCTTGATTAGAACTCTTTCAGTTATGAATTGTCCATTTTCGCGAACCCTTTCGGGGCTTAGGAAAAAATCGTGATAGACCACCACCACGCCATCGGCAGTTACGACCGTATCCAGTTCTATCGTATCAACACCCAGTTCCAGAGCATACTCAAAGGCCAGAAAAGAGTTTTCCGGCATCAGTCCCCGGCAGCCCCTGTGGCCTTGGATATCGAAGCCAGTCACGAAAGTCCCTACCAGACAAAAAAGATAAATCAGCAGTATCTTCCCCCGAAATTTCAATCGAATCACTCCCATGAATTCAGATATCATTCTCACTATTCTATCAGGCTTGGGCGTGAAGATTTAAGATCGGCTAAAAGATAATGAAATATATTGTATGTAATATCTATTTATAAATATATATATGGAGGTATATATGAGTTTCGATGAATGGAAGAGCAGACTTGAACAGCTCGCGAAAGAAGGACCATTTGCAATCGCAGATATTGATATCGACAAGTTTGCGGAGATCAACAGTGAATTCGGTAGGGATTGCGGTGATAGGGTCTTTGAGATACTCGATAGGACTTTAAGAGAAAACCTCCCCGATAAACTTTCGTATGTGAGGTTTGGAGACGAATTCTTCATTTATAGCAGCGAGTATACTCTTGAAACTCTGTTTATGGAGATGCAGGATCTGAAGCAAACTATCGCCAATCTCTCTTTCGAATGCAGGGGTAAGATTGTCAGATTCACCGTGAGTGGCTCGGTTGGAGAATTTCCCAGGAACGCCTCAACCGTCGAGAAGCTTCTCAACCTTCTATCTGAGGGTATGAGGAAAGCTAAGATTGGAGGGAGGGGACAGGTCATCTTCGCCCCTCTTGAAAGGGAGTCGAAGATGGTACTCAAGTCGAACTACTACCTCAAATCCCAACTTGATGGACTGACGAAGCTGACCGCTCTTCTCGGTCGAACCGAGTCTTCGCTCTTGAGGGAGGCTCTCGACGATTTGTTAAGGAAGTACCGGCTTTAGAGAGTATTATCAGTAAACGACAACTGGTGGCCGGAAGGCCACCTTTTTTATACAGGAGATTCTTATCATGAGAGAGAAAATGGAACGCAACGTTCGCGTTTACAAACGTTTTCGATTTTCGCAGAATATGCTGATAATAGGACCGGTACTCGTTCCTTACATGATCTTCAAAGGACTCTCCTATTCGGAGATCATGCTTTTACAATCAATCTCAGCCGTTTCCGTCGTGCTTTTCGAAGTACCAACAGGTTCTATCGCTGACAGGGTCTCGAGAAAGTTTTCATTAGTTATCTCCTCTTTGATAATGGGGATCGGACTGTCCATGTACATATTTATGAAGGGTTTTGCAGCCTTCGCGATTGCTGAAGTCCTGTTCGGTCTCGGACTCACTTTCAGCTCGGGAGCCGATTCTGCAATACTTTACGAGAGCCTGTCAAGAATCGGCAGAAAGGGCGATTACAGCAATATAGAGGCTGTGTCAATGTCACAGATATTCGCAGGTCAGGCCGCAGGTTCCGTCGCGAGCGGTTTTCTCTATTCTCTCTCCCCATATATACCTTTTTGGATCTCTGTGGCGATGCTATTCTTATCGGGAATCTTTTCGCTCATGTTCATCGAGCCGCCGGAAAGAATGAAACCCAAACAGACCTACCTTGTTCACGTTGCAAGGGTTTTCGGTACGGCTTTTCACAAGCCAAGAGTACGTTGGGCGATGTACTTCGCGGCTTTGATGGGTGTGATGCTAAGGGCGACTTTCTGGCTTTATGAGCCTTATTTCAAACTGATAAATCTCGATATAGCCTTTTATGGGGTTGTCTTCGCCATTTTCAATCTTGTGAGCGCTTTCTCTTCGAGGTACATGGTCAAAACCGTGGGAAGTGTGAGACCCAGGAAAGCTCTTATGACAATGGGATTCATGATCTCCGGAGCATACCTTCTACCTCTCCTCTTCCGTGGTTTCTTTTCCATAGTCCTTCTCCTGCCCGGGCAGCTGGTCAGAGGCATGTACACACCGGTGATGAGATTCTACGTTAACAACCAAGTGGAAGACAGTTTCAGGGCTACTATGCTTTCGATAGTGAGTTTGAGCGCCAACCTTTCCTTCTCGATCTTCTCACCCCTGATAGGCGCCTGTCTTGATGGGATCGGAACGGTTCCGGTTTACTTTACCATGGGTGTGACAGCGGCCGTCGTCAACCTTTCCCTCTTGCAGCTTAGAAGGGTACATAAAAGAAAGGGAGCCGTCATCGGGGGTGTATAATGGAAAATTCCCGGCGAACTTGAGAATAATCCCGAGTCCGGGCGGAACTTAGACACGGACTCCGGATTTTACGCCGGTAGGTTTCAAACTACAGGTTACACGATTTTTTCGTTATATATTACGAAGAACGTATATTCAAGTCCTCCTACGGTTCGAAGGTTCTTTCACTCTTTTTCCGGTTCGGAATCCTTCTCTTTGTTCAGGGCCTCTATGAGTTCACCGACGAGTTTTGGATTGAGCGTTATGCCCTTCTTGGTGGGTTTGTACTGCCCGTCGTCGCCCTCGTAGTAGATCCTGAGATCCAGAAATTCGTGGCCTTTGAACTCTCTCTTGGAAACCCTTATTATCTCAGTATCGTTTCGCTTGATATCGGTCATGTTTTGCACATCCTTTCTACGAGTTTGTCTAGGTATTCGTTGCGGCGGATCGTTGGTTCTTCGGTCTATCTGAAAATCCTTCCTCACCGGTCAGCTCGATGAAGACGTCTTCCAGAGTCGGTCTAACATGCTCAATATCGAACAGACTGGCACCCCTGCTAGACAGAGAAAAGACGACCTTTTCTATACTGGTCGAAGGTTTTACCTCCAGCAATCGGTACCCGTCGAGCTTTCTGTCACTTATATAGCCTTCGATATCGGTGAGATCGCCGACACTCTCTCCGGAGAGCTTGAAACGCACTAAATCGCCCCCGATAATCCTTCTCAGACTTTCGAGATCACCCGAGGCGAGCAACCTTCCCTTGTGCATTATACCTATGTGCTTGGCCATCCCCTCGGCCTCTCTCATCATATGGGTGGTAAGAACGACGGTCGTTCCCGAGCGGTTGATTTCCCCAACCATCTCCCTTATGGTGATTGTAGTACGTGGATCGAGGCCGAGAGTCGGCTCATCCATAAAAATTATCTCAGGTTCGTTTATCAGAGCCCTCACAAAATTGATCCTCTGGCGCATACCTGTTGAGAAGACTCTCACCGGTTTGTCTTTCCAGTCGATCATATCAACCCTTTCCAGAAGCTCAAGGATCTTTCTCAGAGCCGCCTTCCTCCCTATTCCGCTCATAGATGCGAAGAAGAGCAGATTCTCCACGGGCGAGAGGTTGTCGTAGAGTATCACCTTTTCGCTTACAAGAGAGACCTTTTGACGCACCTTTGAAAGTGAAGCTGTCAAATCCATACCTGCGACTCTTACAAGGCCTGAAGTGGGTTTCATCAATCCCGATACGATCCTTATGAAAGTCGATTTGCCTGCTCCGTTCGGGCCGAGAAGATAGAAAAGGTCCCCCTTTTCTATCTCTATCGAGAGGCCGTCCAGTGCCCGTAGCTCTCCAAATTTCTTTACAAGTTCGCTGGCGTATATTGCCTCCAAAATAAACCACCTCGATACTTATTTTACTACAACGTCATCAATCGTCCCCACGCATGGTGATGGCCATGAACCGCTTTATACAATAAACGTCTAAATATCAGCCTAGATCTTTGACATGCCTATTGGGAGTGATGGTTAATATGCTGCTCTCCGTAAAACACGAAGTGATATCACGATTCTGTACTATTGACGATAAGACCAAAATCTGATATATTTGGATTCGTGAACGGGGAGTAGCGCAGATGGAAGCGCGCCTGTCTTGGGCACAGGAGGTCGCAGGTTCAAATCCTGTCTTCCCGACCAAGCTGTATATGCGGCTGTAGCTCAATTGGTAGAGTATCGCCCTTCCAAGGCGAATGTTGCGGGTTCGACTCCCGTCGGCCGCTCCAGCGCCCGTGGCTCAATGGATAGAGCATTGGACTTCTAATCCGAGGGTTGCAGGTTCGAGTCCTGCCGGGCGCGCCATATCCTCTGATTATTCATGGTGGTTGTAGCTCAGCTGGAAGAGCGCCTGACTGTGGATCAGGCGGCCGCGGGTTCGAACCCCGCCAGCCACCCCACTTTTCTTTATTCCTTCGGAATGCGCCCGTGGCTCAACGGATAGAGCATCGGATTTCGGCTCCGATGGTTGCGGGTTCAAATCCTGCCGGGCGCACCATACCATCCTCCCAATAGCTTGAAAGTGGCAAAAAGGAGGTAGCAATCATGGAGATTCTAAAAGTCGCAACGAACTCAAAGCCAAACGCAGTCGCTGGTGCCCTGGCTGGTGTTTTGAGAGAGAAGGGCGTCGCAGAGATTCAGGCAATAGGAGCTGGTGCGGTGAACCAGGCTATAAAGGCCATAGCAATAGCCAGGGGATATGTGGCACCGAGCGGAATCGACCTAGTGTGTATTCCTACTTTTTCAGATGTGGAAATCGACGGTGAAGTGAGAACGGCCGTAAGATTTTTCGTTGAACCTAAGAAATGAGGCGATAAAAAGATCAGGCCCCGTGAGGGGCCTGATCATTATTCTACGGTTGCTACGACGATTTCACCGGGACCTAGCGACAGATGAAAATTGCCTCCAACGTTCCAATGCGAAGAGGTACAGGAGTCTTTCAACTTCCAGTGGATTCTATGTTCTCCCCTCCAGGTATGGTAGCCAAGATCGACATATAAATCCTTCATATTAGAAAAATCGCCATTTCCCGCTATAAGTAAGCCTTTCGTTCCGTTCCAGTAGAAGAGACCGATAGACAGGTGATCCTCTTCCCACATGAGCTTCAAGTATTCACTTTCCAAAAGGGACTGATTTTCTCTTCGCAGAACCGATAATGAAGTGATAAGGTCGATCATATCGGCGTCAGCATTCCAGTGAAGCACATAATGGTCGAAGAAGGCCAGTTTCCCATAGAAAGGATCGTTAGGGTTCAAAACGTAGCGACCTTCCTCGTTGTTGTCCAATCCGAGATTCATGGGCTGGATCTCGAAAATTTCCTGCCCGGAGTTGATATAAGTAATCGCATTGGGTAGAAAGAAGTTGAGCACTGTCGCAAACCGAGAGAAAGCCCTGCCGTTTTCGCGAGCAACGGCTCTAGGAGTGTCCGGCGTTTCGACACTCGCTAGCGTTTTTATCCTCAAACCCGGAAGAACCTTATAGACCAGTTCCTTCAGCCTTCCTTCTGCCACACGAGGCTCCATCCACCAGGTGTTTCCGAGTATGCAATCGTAACCGGAATCGGCGGCCTTCCTGTCGTTTCCCATAACAAGCTCTTCGGCGATTATCGCAAAAGAGGGATCGGTCGACTTCGCCTTTTCTATGATTCTCAACTCCAGCTCACGCGGTAAGGCGTGTCCCATGTCCAACCTTGCTCCATCGACGCCGAAATTCTCGTTGTAGAAGGGCATGATTGACTCTATACTTTCCCAGAGATCCTCGGCCGGTTCAGCGCCAGGGAAGAAGGAGGATTTAATCACGTCGAATAGTACGTATGGCGGCTGGTTGCCTGAGACATACTTCTTCGACTGAACGGGATGATCCCTGTAGAGTCTCAGGAAGGTTATATCGTCCCAAGTCGGCTGGTTATCGTTTATCCAGTCGGAAAAGCCCGGAGGAGTTATCACGCCGAATTCCGCCACCAGGTCTTCGAGAAATTCTTTTTTGCCTCTGTTGGCCTTCACAAAGTTGATCCATCTTTCAGGAGCGATCCTTTCCGGAGAAGGTCTGAAAAGCGAAAGGTGCTTCTTTACCTGTGACGAATTGTAGATCTTTTCGAGATTTTCAACGCTTGCCTGCGCAAAGCCAAGCCCTTCTATTTTTGGAGGGCTATATTCTTTCAGGCCGGTTGCGTCTATCCAGTAGAACCAGTCGGGATGATCGAATATAAGGTCGGAATCGCGGGCCGATGTCCGTGGAATGAAGTCGAGAATTATCCTCATTCCCATAATGTGTGCAGCCTCAACGAAAGCCTTGAACTCTTCATCAACCCTCATGTTACCAAGAAGTCTGTCGTGGTACCTTTCGTCGATGTTGAAGAAGTCCTTGACCGAATAAGGCGACCCCAGCGTCCCCTTCTTGAAAGCGTCGCTATAACGTGTAACAGGTAGGAAGTATAGCGTGTCGAAACCCATCCCAGAAAGGTAGGGAAGCATGAGGATCATTTTGTAAAAGGTCCCCGATTCAGAGTATTCTGGCGACTGGAGATCGGAGAACAATTCCGGGTCGAAATGCGGGTACGCCGTCGTCGATCTGACGAAGGCACCGTACACTATCGCTGATTTCAGCCAGGAGTTGTCGCTTTCTCCCCGGATTCTTCCGAGAGACTTTGAATAGTCAACGTCTGATCGCTTCTTTTTCAAAATCCCATCCACTATGCTATGACCGAACTCCGAGGGATCGACGAATATATAGCGATCTTTTAGCTTCACCGTGCCGGTGTAATTTGCGGGTAGCCATTCACGGGGTACAGAGTAGTCTATCTTCCCTCGTTTCTCCTTAAGATGGGCCGCCACTCTCTCAAGGTACACTTTATCACCTCCAAAAAACGAGGGCGAAAAACGCCCTCCGTTCATTGTCAAGATACTTCCAACCGCCCGGGCCAGAAACTGTAAGATCTGTGCCGTTTCAGTTAAGATCCATCAGTCAAAGCCAACATATTCTCTTTCGGAGTGTTTCACTTCCTCTCAACGATTTTACCACCTTCCGGGCCTGACCAACTCCCCGGTGCGAACTCTCCCAAAATTGAAAGACCATTTCAATAAAAAAAGACTCAACCATCTTTCAACGATTGAGCCACTGGCGGAGGCGGTGGGACTCGAACCCACAAGGGGCGTCAACCCCACCGATTTTCGAGACCGGCTCCTTAGCCAATTAGGATACGCCTCCGTTGTCGTATTTGATTATATCACGGTCTGTAAGAGTGTCAACACGCTCCGATATGCATCACAAAAAATCTACTTGAAAAGGGTAACGATGCATCAAAAATGAAACTACTCGAAAGGTAAGGGTAAAGGGGATAATCTTCGCGAATGACAAGTTGAAAGAGGTTGACGC
>Ga0116190_1000100_pt1 | contig 88280 bp, 82 predicted proteins | sample AD_JPNTR4_MetaG_FD_89808 | JGI IMG/M metagenome (GOLD analysis project Ga0116190, IMG submission 89808) | Active sludge microbial communities of municipal wastewater-treating anaerobic digesters from Japan - AD_JPNTR4_MetaG | ecosystem: Engineered > Bioreactor > Anaerobic > Digestate | place...
AGTCACCCGATGAATATTCTGTGTCATAAATTTTAAAGTTCCACATGTGACACAGTATGGAACTATATGTTGTGTCTCTTTCAAAGTTCTACACATCACCAAAGTAGTCGGCGGGAAACCCCGCCGATGAATGGTGGTGCTGTACACTGTTTTTTAATTCGTAATTTTTTCTATAAGCCCCAAAGTAGAGAAGATTACGAAGGTGGATTTTTTCATGGTCAATCCACACCCCTCTCTTTTCAACGGGGACTTCGGTCCCCGTATTCTATTTTTTTTTATTTGCTGAACATACAAAAGAGTAATATTTGGCATAAGGGGAATACATGTCAAATACTATCTCATGGCAAAGACCATTCTTAGTTGGGTTGTAACCTGCTATACAACCCAACGAATCTTCCTTTTCTTTAATATATTTCCAATGGGGGCGTGAAGCCCCCTCCGGAATATATCTTTTAATTTGTTTTAAATTTTATGGGGGCCGAAGCCCCCATAAATCAATCTGGTGTTGTATTAACAATATGAATTGGTTTTGTCTTTCCATGTGTTGAATGTAACCACATACCAGTATATTTTGGATCTATGAGAACATAAACACCTGGCATGATAAATGGAATAATCTTTACTGTATTATTCACATCATCAATTGCACCATCCGACAGTTTAGATATATACAATGAGAAATATCTTTCAACTGGTCCGGTAGCATAGATAAGATACATTCCTGTGGTGTCTATATCCAAACCATTCCAGTGTGGTTCTGTGATGAGTTTGATATGTAACTTGAGAATGTCCTCATCTTCAATATGTCTACCTTCACGATGTGTCATTGGGAACATCGGATTTGTTATTTCTTCTAACTTCCATATCATATCGAATTTCTTTATGATATCTTCATTAGGAGTTTCGTCAATTCCCAAACCTTGTAACTTTGGATGGAATAATGATATTCCATTCATAGTAGGAATGTTGTAGAGTTTGTTGTAGTCTGTTGATGAATCATCAAATGTAACATAACTCAAAATATCTTCTTCCAAGTCTTTGTTATTTGGATTCGGAATGATATCCTTTGTATGATCATTGATGTTTGTGTGAACATTTGCGTTGAATGTAAACTTGATGTCTTGATATCTGATACGTGAATTACTCAACAATGCAAGTTTATAAGTACCATATGTATTACCATTGATATCCATATAAAGATTGCCTTGTCTGAATAGATCATTATCCGTATTGACATCATCTACCAATTCAATTACTTCGAAATTCTTTAATGATTTCATATTGCATAATTGAATTGATGTAGGAGACAGTATGACTATATCCTTGGGGTCTTTAACACATCTACCATTTACCCAGAACTCATATCTGTTACGTGATAATGGCGTTGGTAAATAACCAGTAAGATCAATGAATCCATCTTGTGGTATCTTAGCTAACGAGTATCTGCAAATACCAATGTATGGTGCTTTGATTGATTGTACATTATCATTTACCGATGTATCTATCACAAGTCTTTCTCGTGATTCATTGATACGTACATTTGATATTGGCATACGAACAAGATGTTTTGTATCCCAATAATACGTATAAGGATCATATACACCTTCATTGTGTAATTGAACCGCAATGTCGGCATTGTTGATATAATTATTTGATAAGGTGACAATGACATCGTTTGCTGTTGGTTGTTTCATTACAAGTTTAAACTCTTCAGGTATTTCACGATATAACATTTGATCAATTGGTACACGTACCCATTCACCATATATGTCATCTTCTTCGTGAGTAACCGTTACAGTTATAACACCACCAGTAGGATCATACTCATCTGACTGGAATACAGTACATACGAATGAACCTGTTGCGTAGTTTGGTAATGTAGAACTTGTGATAGTGATCTTTTGATCACCATTGTCCAATGATGTTATACCATTGAACATTACTTCAGATATGTTACCATCATAACTTCCGTTATTGATTGATATTAATCTGATTTCTTTATCTGGTTCAAATGCATCAACTTCCGCATGTATCTGCGTTCTATACGATGGCTTGTACAACTTTACTGGTGATTCATTATTCTTGAACTTATTCGGAACATAGAACTCCGCAATATCTTCATAAGTATGATCGCCGTTGTCATCTGAAACCATAATGTCGATGAATCTAAATGCAGGAGAAAATGTATATTTTCCAGTACGATTAATACGTTTTACATGTATATCTTCTCCCGACACTTTGTACTTTTCATATCCATCGAAATGTTTACGTATATTGATTCCTTTGTATGGATCATAATCAGTTATTTCACCATCCAATGATAATATCGGTTTGAATCTAACAGAACATGTCGGTTGATTCATTGTAATATCTTCAAATACATCTGATGAATCGTATGAGAAGTATACGAGTATCTTCTTAGAGTATTGGAATCCTGGCTTTGGTGTAATAGTAAACGTATACAGAACACGATTGGTTGTATAATCATCACACTCATCAACCTTAACATTGTCAACCATTTGAATTGACATGTCGTATGTTGATGGATCCAACCATTCTTTGTGCTCCCAATCATACAGGAACACATCAATCTTATCCGTATATAATAAATCACGAATGTTTGATATGAATGTTGGTGAGAACTTATCTGCTCTACCATTTGTGATATAAACCAATGCCGCGTTGTATGAACGTATATTGAACCATGTTGTTGGTTTCTCAAGTTGACGTTTCAGTTTATCGAATCTGTCAATCTCATCTTCCAACTTTGCAATACGTCTGTCGTATGAATCTAAACGTATTAATGCAACTTCTCTCTCGTGTATCGTTGTTGCCTGATGAACTGCAGCTTCTGCTCTGGCACGTTGAATCTCGAGTGACTTTATCATGTTTTGGTCTGAGATAATTTCGTTTTGGAATCTTTTAACTTCTGCATCCCAAATAGAATGATCGTTTGGTTCATCTCTTAATACTGGATATCTTTCCGGTAATGTTGTCTGATTAAAATCATGATTGATCATGTTTATCTTCAATTCATCATGCTCATCATTGATGAATCCATGAGTTACGTAAATAAAACGATGTGTCTTGTGTTCATCATCAATGAATCTGTTGGGAACTATTTCATTGAAGAACCAGTTCAAACGATTGTAAACGAAATCCGCATTAGATGATACGAATATAGGATCACCCGGGAGTTTATATGCATTATCGATATTCTCATCGTATACTACACTTGCAGGTGAGTATCCTGGATTTGAATATACTGGATATAATTCATGAGAGAATTCATCTAAGAAGTTCCTCATATTATCATCCACGACTTCACATTCGATCTCAGATGTAAGATATTCAGTAATCTTTGCAGGATCTTCAATCTTAAACCATTTTGAATTCCATCCATCAACTTTTGCTTCTATGAAACCTTTATTGATAGAATGGTCAACTGCGGTTATCTTAATTGGGAAAGATATTAAACCATCAGTCGTTTTAAGATAAATTGAATGTCCTTCAAAATACTTACCATATACCGAATCGATAGAACCATCCTGATTTGGTGTTATATGAATTACTTGTGCGGGTTTGAAGTAAACATCACTACACTTACGATGACCAAATTCAGCCATACTCATTCTGTTGATTAATTGATTATCGATGATTAACTTATCAACAGAACCAGGGAGCCATGTTTCTGGTTCAAGTATCATTTCTTCAACATGATCCAATGGTGTAAAATGATTTCCTACGAGTAATTCATAATTCATCTTGGCATGTTTTTCATTGACAACCAAATCGTTTACAACATCAAATGATTCATGATTGTTTTGGAATTCAATTGATTCAGTATTCACATTTGATACTTGATCAAATGTGTTTACTTTGTCTGCTGTAGATGATACACGAATGAAATCAATTGATACTGTTTGTGTACCAATGATACTTCCGTTTATGTCTAATACATTCATCGTCAATCCAGTTAATGTAGAACCATCAAAGAATGCATATTCACATATGTTTGATAATGACTTGATGATATACTTTCCATTGTTGTCTTTGTCGATGATTGGTTGGAATACAAGTCTGTGTGTTGAATGTATCTGTGTTCCTATTGGTGGATATGTGTGAGAATTATCATCAACGGTAACAACTACGAATACGGGTTTGTCATTGTACGTAGTAGAATTATTGAAGTTAACTTCATTTATTGCATAGATATCAAAGATAACTTTATTGATCATATCATCACAATATGTGACAACTGGATCAATATGCGATGTTTTAACAGTACCCGTTAAAGCATCAATCATTTCACTCAATTGAGTTAATGAATTTCGTGCTTGTAATCTTTCCTTGTAGTCATGTAATATTTCATACATACGTGTGAATACACCTGTACCGAGATTGTAATTCTCATTCTCCGCAAGCATATCATCCAGATTCTTAAGAATATGAAGATCGATACCATCAATCCATTTCTGATACTGGTATGCATTCATCGGTGTATTGATTTTCTTGAGATGAATGTATAACATTCTTGCACGTTTCATTGCATTGTTGTCGAATCCCGTTGTTACATAAACAAATTTCAAAGTACTCAATACGGTAGAATTGATGTACGCAACAATGTTTGTTTTCGGATATTCAATAACACTGGTTATCTCATTCATCAAAGTGTCAAGATGTACAAACTGATTGAACAGAGCATTGTCATCCAATACCAGTTCAAGTATATCATTCGGATCTGAGATACCATCGATTGATACGAGATTTGCATTACGTACGAATTCTTCAATATCAAGTCTATGACGTGTTAAAGTTTTCAATGCTTCAATTGTAATAGAAGTTTGATTGAAAGTAGTCTTGTAGTTTGTCTGTAATTCAGAGATGTAATCATATGCAGATGTCAAGTACTTTGTCAACATCTTTGCCAGATAAATATTATCATGATATGATACAATCTGACCACCATAAATAGGTCTGGTTATATCATCATACATTGTGTAGTATTTATGATTTAAACCATTCTCCGAAATGATTGGATATTGTATATCAGACTTATATACATTCAATACGTAACGATATGGTTCGTATAAGTTATTACCATTTGAATTGAGTATTAATGGTAATCCATAAAATGCATATGCTTGTCCTGAAGGACGAACCGTCGTCTCACCAGGTATTGATGGAGATATACAGAATTCCGAATAGTTTATTGGATATCTATCATCAGACATTATTGAAGAAATGTCGATGTCCGCATATCTAATCTCGTACTTCTTGTTTACCAGCTTCTGATAGAAGTATGCTTGTAATTTATCAACGTTATTATTCAACATTGACAAAGTATAGAATAAGAAGTTTATTGCAAAAGGAGCACGTTCAGAAGCTTCTGTATAATCGGTGAGATTATCAGTTGTCTTATTTGAATCTTCATAGTTGATTTCTGATGGATATACATTTATTATATCTTCACCATTAACCTTACGCTTGAGCATCTTTGATAATACTTGAACAACAGTCTCATCATCGTACTTATCATACAGCATCTTTGCCATCTTCATCAAACGATTCTCAGCATCCCAGTAACGAATACAACCAAGATGCTTATCTACTTCATTTGAGAATAAGTCAAAGTCAAGAACTGTTTCGAGATCAAAGTGTTCTATGTTTTGTTCACCTGGTGCTTCTGTATCACTATAGAGAACAAAGAACTTGAATATCTCAGTACCAGTTAATTTGGTATTGATATAGAATGTGTTTCCGATACCATGGAAATGTTTTATCTCCGGATAATCGAATAACCAGCATTCATCATCACGATGGTATCTAAGTGCGATAAAACACTCTGATGATATTGGGCGATTGAAACGTGTTGAGTTATCATTTTCAACAAAGTAATTATTGGCCATATTAGCCATGTTTGAAAATACTTCAAGTTTCTCAGAACGGAAAGGTTCTGTAATATACAGCACAGTGCTCTTATAATTAGAACCATACAGTTCATCGAATACCAAAGATTGTACCTTTGAGAAATCCGTAAGGTCAACAAGTTTCTTTAAGTTATTAACAAGCTCAGTGAACTTATCAATTCTTTCAGATTCAACCAATGATGTCAGTATTGCACCCTGTTGATATGATCCCAGAAGATGTAAAAGATTATAATAAATATTCTCCAACATCGGTAAATATTTATTATAGAAATCAGATTCTGTTCCGTATGTTAATCCTTGACCTATGTTGAACATATCATCATTGTATTCCATCATCTTACTATACATCGCTAAACAATCGATGATAATATCAAATGAATATGTTGTATTTCTGTCGATGGCAATAGGAGGAGTGCATGTCTCAAGATAGTTGAAGTTACGTGTGGATGTAGAAACTATACGTTCTCCTTTGAGATTCTTAACATACTCATATCTTTCATCGAACACAACCTTACTATCAAGAATATCAACATAGTTGACAGCCGGATATAAGTCAGGTACTTCATGGAAGAATTTCAATGCATATATGTCAATAGAAACATTTTCAGTACTCTGTCTCTTCAGTGTATCAGTTGTTATCTTTTGGAGATTTAATAACTGAAGACCTTCCTTGGTGAATATACCAAAGTTTGGTGCAGAAGGAGATGTCTTTGTGAAGTTCTTGTCGAATATATTGACGATACATTTCAAACCAACATATTGGCGTGTTACTCCCAATACAGAATATGGGATAATTTTCTTATCTTCAATATATGATGATGAAACATTTGCAGAGATGACCTGAGCATGATCAAGTTTGTATACAATGAAATCAACATCAGCAGTATAAGGCCAACCTATCTTGAACTTGAATCCTTTATCATCCATTGCAATTAAACAGTCATTACAGAAATAACCGTTTACTGTACACATGATAGAGAAATCAAGTATCTTAACAAATTCAGAAGAATTGAATTTACTGATTGGAACAAAATACTTGTTCTGGGTTGTATGCATTTCTTGAAGCTTTTGACGAATGAATTCATCACGTGCTCCAAAATGTAACTGATCATATGGTGCTTCAATAATCTTGTAATGTGTGAAACTTTCTGCTGCAACATTACTATCTTTGACGTTACTACCATGGAACATAACAGCATGAATATTAACGAGATTACGTGACATAGTATTCTGTAATGATACACGATATGTTTCTTTTAAAGCATCATCAAGATCATCAAAAGTATAATTAGAACGACCCATCAAATCAATGAGTTTCCTGAAAGCCATTTGGTTACCGTTGACCATGAAGGGTTGATCATCTAATAACGAAGAACCCATCTTAATCAGCTTTGAGATTCGTTCATTTATTGTAGCCCATTTGGTATCATTGAAGCTTTCAATAGTACCACGACTATTTTTACGATATCTATGTTGATTATAGAACCATGCTCCATAATTCATTTTAGCCATTCATTATCATTCCTTTCTTAAAAGAGTTTGGCGAATGCTTACCTTGGCGTTTATTTTTATACACCATATAGATATTATTTTAATGACATAATGGATTAATATCCATAAATCTAAAGGAGGTAAATTATCATGTTTACAAAAATGAATACTGATCCAGAGAATATTTTCCTCTGGGATGCATTGAAAGAAATCATGGAATCAGAAAAAGAGTACGAAGAATATGTGACACAGAATGTGTGTAACGACGCCAATGACTCAATAACTCTCACAGGTGTATGGAGATTACATAACCAAGTATATCCTTATACTAAAACAAACTGGATGGGTGTTGTTTCTATAATAGAAAACCTACTGACCACAATAACACTTTTCTGCGGGTATGAAAAATACGAAGAGTCTTATATGGTTACAGATCCAGATTCAAAAGCCATGCATTCTTTCATGCTTGTTAGTAAGAACATAAAAGAACCATTGCGTTTTGATATAATGGCTCTGAATGGTTCTAACAATCTTGGGGACTTTCTGCCAAGGGATGTTATCTACGTTCTCAAATGTGGTTGTCATCAGATGTCTTTCACAATGAATTCTTTAACAGAATTCTGTGAACGATATCTTGAAACATTCAAAAAGTTTGTTGCTGGAGTTATGTTATGGGCATGGGATGTTGATATGACACATGATGAAAGAATGAAAATGGTGCAAACCATCAAAAGAATGGATCTTGAAAATTTCTTATTTGATGGAAAACCTTCTTTGTTTAGTAAAAAATATGCCGATGAACAATTACAAAAACCGATGACTGATCCAATGCCATCCCCATTATATGAACAATCAACAAATAAAGAGTCATATACTGAAGAATGGCTATCACCATATATCAAAGCATATTACATGAAAGGAGATCATAATGCACCTGTATTAATAGTAACCTTTCGCAGTGATGGAAAAAGACTTGATATAGTAGCAGAGGGAAATAAGGTATTATATGCAACAAATGTATTTTCTGAAAAAAGACATTATAAAAATATAATGATTAGAGATTCACATTTCACACAGGAAGAATACTCGCAGCTTCTTAATGGAGGACCAGATCTATTTCTTACTGAATGGAAGAAGCTGTACGACGAATACAAATCTAAATTAAATAAATAATTATAACGGGGCTATATGCCCCGTTCAATAGGAGGATTTTAAATGAAATTTTCAAATGATACACCGGTTAATGTTAGATATGTCAATCTGAATAACGAATACAAACAAGCCATAATAACAACATCTGAAATGTATAGGGGGCCAATACCTCGAGTAAAGGAGACGATAGTCATCACGGAAGAAATAAAAGCTAAACTTACTTCAATTATACCGATGGAAAAAACTACTGCAAAGGACGACTATGAAGGTGGTATTATCAGAGGAGATATAATCGTTGCTGGAACAATCCCGTCTCCCGATATTGAGATGGTTTTGGATTTTCCAAATATGAAAGATGTCAGTGGAAGAGTTATGATTCTTCCGAAAGAAGACATTCTTGAAATGATAAAAACAACTTCACCTTCAGAACAAAAGTCGATTCCTGTTGGTTTTCTTGAAATCAACATACGTCATCTGGTGAAAGTCACAGTAATGATCAAAATGCTTGATAATCTTATCTTTGATTGGCTCCCAATCATCAAGGTACCTCAAAAGATAAGAAATATGAGTAACGAAGAATTACTCCGAGGGTCACTTGAAGAAATATGTAAAATAAGAGATATATTCTTTCTGTGTTGGTATGGTATCCAAATTGCTCTTCTTAATCCAGTATTGGTGGAAAGATTCCACCGGGAAACAGTTCCTTATGATGATAACAAGAAACGTACAAACAACAAGAAGTCTCCGAAAAGATATGTTAAGAAAATAACCATTGATGATATTTCTGATTTAACATTCGCTAAAGAAAAAGGACATCACCAGATTAAGGAACCCTTCTGGTGGGTTACAGGACATTGGCGTAATCAGAAAACAAAAGATGGTCATAAACGAATATTCATAGAGGGTTACTGGAAAGGAATCCTCAGAGATGTTGCTGAATCAAAAGATAAAGAACCCAGGGAACGAGAAATCGTTTTCGAAGAGAATGACGGAAAACCATATTTCATTGAATAAGTTATTGGGGGCCATTACGGCCCCCATTTATTTTTTTTTATTCTTTCCACATCCTAAAGAGAATGATACCGACCATATTTGCTGAGCGTGATCAACATAATATAAACTTATTATGAAAGGATTGATTTTTAATGAATCAACAAATTATTTACAATAGAGAGGAATGGGTTGATGCTGTATATCCAGGAATAAAGAAGTACTCTTTACGAGTCTCCAAATATGGTGAAATACTTGATAGGTTTGGTAACATCACGAAACCCACATACGTCTCTTCTAATGGAAATGTCTATACGCTTATTACAAAAGAGGATAACACTCTAACTGTAGTCCCTTTTTCATATATTATTGGACTAACATTCATTCCAGTTCCTGATGAATTATCCGGTGTCCCCATTACCATTAGACATATAGATGGTGATAAACTTAATATCGCCGCTTCTAATTTAGAATGGGTTGAAGACGTTGAGGACTGGCGGGACATTATATACAAAGACGTCAAACGAGGATATTACCAGATATCTAATTGGGGAAGAGTTCGATCAATCTACACAGGGAAGCCAATTATTATGAAGACATTTGATTCATTTGGTTATGATAGAATAAACCTTGTTGCTGATAATAAATACCATTCCGGTAGAAAATGTTCCATACATCAACTTGTAGCAGCTATGTTTGTCCCTGGATATACAACAGAAAGATGCATTGTAAACCATATAGACAATAATCAGAAACGCAATCATTTTATGAATTTAGAATGGGTTACCAGCAAAGAAAATACTGCGCACGCAAAAATGATAGATGTTATGGCAAAGGGTGATAATCATGGTATGGCAACAATATCAGAAATTGAAGCTGCAAAAATATGTGAAAGTCTTAATAGACACAAAGGATCCATCAATGATGTATATAATGAACTTAAAGATGAAATAGTTGGTTTGAAACCCACTGTTATATCGTCTATTAAATATGAAGAAACTTTTGTTTATGTTAGTAGAGACATTCTTACTGATGATGGAAAACTAAAGATAGAGAGACAGACTGATGAAAACATCATAATTGAAATAGCAACATGTCTCAAAAATAACAAGGGTGATGTCAAAAAAACGAGGGATGCATTAATATACAAGTATCCTTGGCTGACACTGGGTTGGATATGGCATCTTAAAGACAAATCTGTTGCAAAAGAAATAACAGATCGAATATTTTCCACAGATGAGTTTCCTAAAACAACTCCATTATCAGAAGATCAGGTACATGAGATATGTAAGAACCTTGTGAAATTCAATATGTCACAAAGCGTTGTTTATGAAAACCTTAAAAACAAAATACCTGGGTTGACCAAGGATAAAGTTAGATCTATAAAAGAAAAGAAAGCTTGGGTCAATATATCGGATAAATATTTTAAGAAGTGATATTATGGGGGGATATCCCCCCCCCCATAATTTATGTTGATTCATGCCATATTCTTTCGATAGATCTTTTTAATTCCACTAATACCTTATTACCTGACGCCGTAACAAGTAATGAAGGAATCATTCGCTTGAGCACAGCCGCAGGAGTTACGAACAAACTAACTTCTTCGTCAGGTCTTGTTTCTGTATATGGTTCCATTCCTTCTGGTACTACTTCTGACAGAACTTGTTTTGATGCACCATATATAGCGAGCTTATCACCAACCGATGCTTCATCGGCATGTTCGATATATATCTCTATGAGGACATCACATGTCTGTCCCTTTATAGATGTACCCTTCAAAGGTTCTGTTGGTAATGAATACAGTGTATCCAGTTTATATACAGAATTTGTCTTATCATACTTATCAAGAATCTTTCTACGTTGAACATTTGCTTTGAAATATTCATCAAAGATTTTGTATAATGATGGAGACAATTTATCCATACTCTTTGTTGTATACATACGTACATCAACGACTTTACCAGCATGCTTTGCACGGAATATACGCTTTGCATTATCCAGTACGTCGTTTGAGTCTTTTGTCTGGAATGCCTTCAGGAAGTTATCGACAGACTTATCACCAGTGTCACCAAGACCGAATACAATCAATGGATCACCGATTTCAACTTCTGTACCAACCTTGACAATACTCTCAACATCATCCATTGCAGATATCTTTTGAGATTGCATCATTGATAAGGTTGTCTCAAGTTTCTTTGACATCTTAGGTGTTATAAGTCCAGCATCTTCGTATGTTGAATATAATCCAGCAAACGCAACCTTTGCCAAAGGACCGATATTCATTCTTACAATACCATCAGAGTCCTTGGAGAAGAACTTTTCATGATATGCAAGTACATCACCCTTCTTGAACTTTTCGCCAGCAGCGAAATTGGCATTAAGTTTGTTATCAACATAGAAACCAGATCCAGAGTTGAATGATTCTTTATGTCCGATATTAACAGCCTTCTTTTTTCCACTCTTGTATTGTATAATCATATAGTCTTCATTGATTTCCAATACCTGACCATCCTCACGAGCAACATATGAAAATTCCTCAGTAAGATATGCTGGTACAAGTTCATCAACACCGTTTGAAATCAATACAGGTTGAGCTGCAGCAGTTGATACTATGTGAGATGTTTGTGATGTGGCGATAGCTGTTCTGATAGCATCATCACGTGTAACAGTACCAGGTGTGAGTAATTCAGAGAATGATGCCAGTTGTAAGTCATTGAAGTTTGTATCAGGTCCATCAGTCGAAGTATATCCACGAACAGATTCAATCTTTGGATCAGCAACAAGTTGACGTGTAACACCAACTGTATCATTGTTTGGAGATGAAATAGCCATCTTACCAATCATGGTGTCTTCATAAGTTCTCTTCTGTTGTGTATATGATCTATCGGAGTTAACACCCTTAAAGCCTTTCTTGGTAATATTCTCACGAGCATGAAGTTCTACCATAGGATTCAATGCAGACATTGGTTCTACATTAGGCACTGCCAATAATTCATTTATTACTTCATTAGGATTGAATGCGATGTTGTTACCACGTGCCTTTGAACCAACATTGTTATTATACTTAGATATTGCAAATGCTAATCTGAAATGTATAATAGCAGGTATTATCTCAGAAGAACGTATACGATACAATGCCGCATTATTTTCTGATGTGTGGTTATTGTCTACCAATAGGTTAGATGCATATATCAACATTCCGGCAATGTCATTAGGTATGTGATAATGATCACACACTTCAGCCGTAATAGCATCAACGAAGAAGTTGTAATATGTGATGAATGTTGTTAACTGTGAATATTGTTTGAAGAATAACTGGTTGAATATATCAACATATATAGAATTCGAATTCATTATTGGTGTTTCAAATTCTGATGCCATGTATGCCTTGGTATTTATACGATAGAATCCATTGAATATCAATTGATTTGCTATTGAGCTTTCGATAGCAAGACGTTTATCCTTGAATGGAATAATCATGTACTTTGTATCATTGAAGTTGTTATCAACGTACTGGTACTTAGCACCACTCTTCTTAAGTAATGATGCCATTCCTTCCCATGCAGCAATTGCAACACCAAGAGGAATAGTAACACCGATTGTGATTTCAGAGTACATACTCATCTTACCTGGTTTCTGTTTACGATATTCATTCTGAATATTCTCAGGTAATGTACGAAGAATGATATCTGTAATAGTTTCATCCGTTCTGGTTTTACCAGTCTCGGTATTAACTATGATTGGTACCTGATTGATCATACCGCAGCAGAATTCATTTGGTTGTACTGATACGAATGAATATGATTTTGTACATTGAGCACGGTTGAAGTATATCTCCAACTTTGCTTCCTTGTTTATGAAATGAACCCATTTACGAGCATACTCATCATATTCGATCGTAGATACAAATCTTGAATTGGTATTAGATGAATTACCAACCTTGATGTATTTGTTTCTACCATTGTCGTCTGTTAACTTTTCAATTACCTTAACTAACATACCAAGATCAACAAGTGAACGAGTATCGTATCTTGTACATGTGATCTTGTTATAGTTAGAAGTCAACATAACAGTTTTCTTGTTTATCTTAAGAATCGGAATAGGGAAGTCCTGCTTGCCGATATTATACCAGATACCGTTATTGTAGAAACGTCCATTGATTACCTTTGGAACCTTGATGTTGATTATTGATTGACGGTCATTTGATTTATTCTTGAGAGTAACTCTCCAGTTATTCATCAATGATGTTACTGTTGAAATATCAGTAACTTCAACATTTGTAACATAGAAGCCATCTGGTAATTTGGAGAAGTTCATGAATGTTGCAACTATGTCACGATCAAGCATCTTCTCCTCATATTCTTGTGCAATGTGAGTAAATCCTGTACCCTTAAGTGCACCAGTATTAGTCGTGGTCAGATGAAGTGGTTGGAGAGGTTGTGGTTTTGGCACATCAGTGATAGCAGTAAGTGTTTTGAATGATACATTGTTGAGTTTAACTTGTCCAACAAGTTCACGTATCTGACGTTCACGTGCAGATGATGTTGCATTCATTGCAGTATTTTCATTTGCAGGAACAACTTCACCGGACATTTTCTTTACTGCATCATTCATTATTTTACCCTGGACTTCATCTTGACCAGTGGTCTTCATGTCTGCAGATAAACGTTTATAGTTATTAACAACTTCCGTTGAAGGATTGATACGCTGAATCAAAGTTGCGTTGACATCCATTGTCTTAACATTATACAACTTAGAACCATCATCTTCTTCTGGTGGTTGTTGTGTTGTATCAGATGCTTTTCCATATTGAGTTGACAACTGACTTATGGTATCCTTGATTGAGGATGTAGCATTATCATTTGATTTCTGAAGACGTTTGATATCTTCTGTTACTTCAACATTGTTATTATCATCGGCATCTTCAACCTCCGGTTTTTCCTCCTCCGGTTCTGTGAAAGAATCATAACTGTCACCAGCATCTTCATTAGATGTAGCAGACATTTCAGAAGGAACACCAATCTGTTGAAGCATTGTTTTCATTCTCTGAACATCACGCTTCTCAAATAATGATAAATCGAATTTGTAGTCAGCATTTTCAGCTCTGAAGATGATAACCATATCAATTTTCTTTATCTTATCAGGAGGATTCATGATATATGCTGTAAGCAGTGAATTTATAAGGTCAGACATGAATGTATCCATTGTAAGTGTCTGATATATCTTATAACGCTTTGTATCAATTATAAGAACCTTATCCTTTGAGAAGTTAAAGAATCCAATAATCTTTTTGAACAGGTCAAATATATTATCCTGAATGAACTGTTTTGAATATTGTCTTATATACGGCGTAACCAACGGAATAATCTCTGACATGGAAATGTAAAGATTTTCCTTGATTGTCTTGGGATAAGGGAATCGTATTGGTGTTACGATAGGAAGTAATTTCTTCTCTGTAAGATATGTGGCTTTTCTATTGAAGTCATTCATTGAAGAAATATATCTGAATGGCTTAATGCCGATCTTATCAATGATACGATACGGAATGATAATGTTTTTGTAATCTATCTTTGGTAACGGCATTGTCTTTATAAGTTCAACGTCATATTCATATGAACTTGACAACAGATAGACAGAGGTATCGTCTTTATTTATAGGCAAACGATATCGCATTCTCTGTGGTATAAAATTTAATCCGCGAGATAAATCTACTGCGGCTTCTTGGATAAATGCCATATGTATTCTCCTTTACACAAAAATTTGTCAACAATGCAAGAAAGAAGGTATGAGTCTATGAAAGAAGTAAGAGAAAAGTACTACTGGACATGCCCATACTGTGGTGCAAATCTCGATCCCGGGGAATCGTGTGATTGCAAAAAAGAAGCAGTTGACGATTACAAATCAGTCCAAGGAGGTGAGAAGAAAGATGTTCAAAAGGGGTTTAAAGAATGAAACGTTTGTGTGTCTTGATGATATTGTGGATCATCCAGTGGAGCTGAATGTTGTAATATACAATCCATCAAAAGACAATATAGCATACAGGTCAGAATTGCTATATAGAACAATCAAAAAGGAACTTGGAATTGAATTAACATCTGATCAGTTGAATCATCTTATACTGTATCAGACATATCAATTAGATGAGTTCAAAAAAGAATTAAAAGAAATAATCAATAATGCGAAAAGCAAATAATAATCGATGGGGGCTAATGCCCCCATCACCCTCTCTTATTATGCGTTATATTTTTTTATAACGCGTACGTGCAATAAGATCAGCACGAGACTGATTTACAAATGCTCGTTGGATTTTCCTTATTGATGGCATTGATACTATCTTATGTGTTGATTTATAAATCACAGTAGGATTTATAAATACCGGTATCATCTCATCAAGATAAACTATGCTTGTTGATTTTGATCCATCAAACACCATTGTTTCTCTTTCCATTTCAATCATTCCTATCTGTGAATTTTGCCATGAGCAAATGCCCTGACATGTTTACCAGTCTGGTTATTGTAGATATACTAATGGGAACCTCAGCACGTTCTTCATCTGTTTCAAGATTAGTATACTTCGCAACCAACTGTGCTACATTATTCACAATAGTAGGTTTCAACATTTCTGTCATCTTAGTTCGTATAAGTGTTGGTGTTATATTGAATTTGTCAATGACGTATTCAAATATCTTATTGAACTTCACGATTGGACCTTCAAAAACCCATCGTTCTATGACATCGGACATATCTGCTTCTTTTAATTCAATGATACATCTCATGTTTGGTTGAACCATTCTGATGCTTGACAAGATTGGTCCAAGCTTTACTGCGGATAATGTGTTTGTTGATGAATTAAGTAACTTTACCAGTCTATCATCAAGTGATTGTTGTTTGATAACACCATTACTTACCGCTGTACATAATGCAGCCATGATGATATCATTATTAACTTTTGATTCCATATTGATGATTGGTTCAGGTGTTACCAATTTCTGCAGTTTTGATAATGATTCTTGAGATACAAGTTTCTTTGCATCTTCTAATGATATATTTCCCATATACCATTCCTCCTTTCGCATTAATAATATATCTTTTATTTTTTATTTTTATATTTATATTATTAATTTGGATAACGAGAGAAACACTCGTTATACTACAACAAATTTCAGGAGGAATTTAAAAATGGCAACAAAGAAGTTCACAGTGAAAGAAACAATCGGAAATGTTCTCAATGCAAACGAGAACGCTCGCAAAAGGAAGCAGGCTGAAATAAAGAACAAGATTCTCGCCGGAGCTGTTCCTGTATCAATCGGTATAACGGCAATTGTTACAAAACATGTCGGCAACAAAACATTCAAGAACACCATCAACGATCTCAGAAAGAAGAATGCTGAGGTGATGGAAAAGGCAAACGAGATCGTTACAAAAGCAGAAGATAAGATAAACGATTTCGTTGAAGTAATGGAAGGAGGACACGATGATTGATCCTGTATCAGTTGCTATCGTAGCAACAACAGTAGGAGGCGTCAATGCAGGATTAAGTCTGTTTCAGGTAAAGAAGCAGAATGAGATCAAGAAAGAATATAAACGAATGAGAATCGAACTTGGTTGTTTTGAAGCTGGTTGCATCGTAGCAATCATAGCAGGAGTCATTGATTCACGTGTTACAAAGAAAACTCTTGATGCATTAAGAAATCATGATTCTTTGCAGTATAATGATCTCATGTGTCGTATAAGTGCGTTAGATCAGAGAATCAATAATCTTAATCTTGATGCTCTTGATGCTAAGCTGGATATGGTTGTTGCTGCAACAGCAAATCCGATTATCATTCCGGCGGAGAAACCTTACACAATTCATGAAGAAACAAAAGAGGTTGAGACGCCTAAAGATACTAAAGATATTACAGAAGTCAATATTGACAAAGCATTTATCGATAAATAATTTATATGGGGGCCATTACGGCCCCCACTTATTTTTTTTTATATACGATAACGAGCGTACATATTTACCTTTGGATCTGCTTTGAATAAGTAGTCCATCTCATTGAGGCAGTATTCAACAACAGCTCTATTCATACCTTCTTCGGTAGACATAGATACTTTGTTTATTGCAGCTTCTGTTACGATAGCACCAGTAAGCTTAAGTATAACAGATTCAGTTGTATGGTCTTCACCCGTTACACCCTCTTCAGCAGCTTTTTCTTCATCTGCTACTTCGTCAGCGTCCTGCTTGTTGAGCTTTTCGTCAAGGTCTGGGAATACAGGTGCATCATTACGTTGAGTAATTACACGAGCAACGTCATCGACAACCTTCTTAGATACCTGATCCTTAAGCTTCTCACGGAAGTCATCATAATCAACAACATCCTTCAAGAGATCCTTGATATTGATTTCGAAGTTAAGAGTATCTTCATCCTTAGTTTCCTCAAGCTCTTCTTCAACCTCATCAGTCTTAGCATCTACTTCCTGGATTACATCAGCAAGTAATGGACTCTTAAGACGATCACGAGCATTTGTCAGATAGCTGTAACAAGAACCGTTGTAGTTGTTCTTGATATGTCTCATGATAGACTCATCTATCATATTATCAAGATCAGTTGTTTCGTCATGCATCATTGCTCCAACCAGATCATGGAGAACATACAGACTTAACTTTTCACGGAACTTACCCTTGTCAAATGTCTGGGGATGGAAGTTGTTGTGTGTATTGTATGCACCAACTGTTTCCTTGTCATATACAGGACCCTTACCACCAGCAGGATATGAATTATTGGTATCATCAATAATTGAATCCAAAAGATTCTTTACATCATTTGGCATTATTCATCATCCTCCTCACTGTCATTATCTTTATCTTCTGAATCGTCTTCATCGGGCTCTTCAGAATCAGCGTCTTCAGTATCATCAGTATCATCAGTATCAGGTGTTTCTTCAACAGCTTCATCAGCACCAAGATCTGGTTCCTCAGCTGTCATTTCAGTCTCACCTTCAAGACCTTCTTCTGTTTCACCGAGCATGTCTTCACCCTCATATCTACGCTGTGAAGGAATAGAGTCACGACTTGTGCAGAAATTGTATACCTTTGAAAGGAGTTCAGTTATAGCCTTAGCATCCTTACCAACCTGATCTACAAGACCCTTGTTGTCAGATGTATCGATTATAAGTGACTCAAGATAATCAATGAAATCATCAAGTGATTCACCAAGATTGTCTATGATAGTCATTTCATCTGAATTGAATGCAACCTGAACCTTGCTCTTTCTCAGAATCTTACCAACAATCTTCAAGAGACTGTGGAGATGATCCATCTGGATTGTATCAACTTCATATGACTTGTTTACAGTTGTTGAACCGTAAGTAGCTATTGAACCACTGTTGGTACCGATAGCACCAGTTGTCTTCTGGTAATCTGTCTTATGAGGTTTATACATCTTCATTATTTTACCCTTGGTAAGTTTACCAGCTTCATGAGCACGAACGATTTCCATCAGGTCTGCATGTACTGGAGGAATCTTACTACTGAGACGTTTCTTAACATTGCTTGAAGACAGGAATAAACCTTCCTGAACAAAACCTTCTTGAACAGGTTTCTCCATCTTGTCTTCTACGAAGGCAGCAACGATCTTACTCTGCTTTGTGAAGTCACCGATCTTTCTCTTAACAGCAGATACATAAGATGAATCATTAGTCTTCTTGAGAGAAACGAGTAACTCACTAAGAGCTGAATTGAGCTTCTTGATTGCTTCCTGTTCATCAGATGAATACACATCACCTGTTTTTGCAGCCTTAACAAGAACTCTGTTAAGAGCACGACCTTCGAACTTGAACTTTGAAAGAAGCTTATCGATGTTCATCCTGTTGTCATTGAGTATTCCCAATGCTTTTCTGATATGAACATCAACTTCCTTGTTTATATTCTTTTTTGTAAGAATAAAAGCTTCCTGGAAGTCAGATACAGAATTACCGCTTAAGAATTCTTTGAGTTCATTCAAAGGCATTGTCTTGAGTTTATCAGAAGCATTGTTCATGATTTCTTCCATTGACATATTTTCTATATCGCCGATTTCACCATTTTCTATGCTACCGTCATCTTCCATGCCTTCTTCGTCACCACTGAGTTCATCATTCTCTGCGGCAGTATTATCAAGGTCATCAAGCTGATCCTCTACTGAAGCTGTTTCGTCACCGGTTGGTTCAGATGAATCGAAGCTAACTGATGAATCATCCGTTGAACCAGAATTATCTTCATCAGAGAATGTTATATCCTCATCGCCTGTTGCATCAGCCTTTGTCTGATCAGCAACCTTCTCGGCAATCTGATCTGATACATCATTAACAGCAGCTGTTTCTTTTTGCTCACTACCGCCGTCAGGCTGTGGGTTATCAGCAGGAGCAGCATCAGATGATGTACCAGCATCTACTGCCTGGTCTGAAGAACCTTCATCAATTGCAGGCGGATCACCACCGGCATTGTCAGTATCAGAACCAGCATCTCCAGTACCGATATCAATACCCTCCTGGAAGAAACGAGAGAGTCTTCTCTTCGGTTTAGCTTCCTTCATTTTAGCAGCCTCATGAGCGATATCATGTTCAGCAGCTGTTTTCCATTCGTATGTGTCATATACGAATGATTCCATATTAACCTTTTCCATCTGGTCAATGTCAGCACTCTCAACAACCCAATTGTTACCAAGCTTTGATTTACGAAGCTTCTTAACCTTTCCGTCTATTTTGAATGATATTCCCTTGCTTGTTGCAGTAGCACCACTCGATGTCTTAACAGTAACTTCACCTGACTTGGAATCCAGCTCAACTGTTGCTTTACCATCCTTAAATGCTTTGCCGAGAGAAGAGTCGTTGATGTTGTTGAGGATGTATTTCTTAGCCTCATCATCAGAAAGAGTCTTCTTCTTGTCATCGTTATTCTTATTGAATACACTTTCCTGGAATACGACAGGCTGTGTCCAACCGAAGCGTTCAACAGCACCTGTGATTTCATTGGTATATTCGAGAACAACACAGAATGAGTCACCATTACCCTTGGGAACATAAAGTGCCGAAGGAGTACAGTAATCCCATACACTCTTCTCTCCAGGCATGTTGTAAGTGCTTTCCATATAAGTCTTTAATGGAGAGCCGATATTCTTGAGAGCACCACCTTGTACAAGACGTACTGAATCGAGCTGCTTCTTTGTTATCTGATGATCGTTGTTATCGGTTGCAAAATATACAGGAACCTTTGTAACGAATTCAGCATTCGAGCCATCCTGCATAGAACCAAAGTTGACATTAATTCTCTCAGGAACTCTGTCGTCGGTGATAGGTATCTTGGAGAAACCGAAAGCACCGATCTCCTCGGCATCAACACAGTATTCTTCATACATCTTATCCGCTAATACAGATACACGCTTATCATATGCCGCATCAGATTCACGAGGCATACGAGGTATTCTTTCAGCTGCTTCAGCATAGAACTTGTCATATGTCTTCATGGTCTCATATTCGGTTGTGACTGATGGTGCTGTTGCGTCACCTGGGATATCCTTAAGATTTCCATCGAGACCTATCTCTATCGTTTCAACTTCAACATCACCTTCACCATTAAGGTCGATGTCGAGATCAAGCTTTCTCTCTGCACCTGCATCGATGCCTTCTTCACTTATGTCATCAAGCTCTTGGAACAGATGAGCAAATTCAGTGATTACTTCGTTCGGGACATCAGCTGGTTGCATCTCTGGTGTCGTTACATTAACAGACTTTCTCTGAGCATTGATCTGTTCTTTGATATATCCAAACATAGCATCAGAACTCCTTTACAAATATTATTTTTGATATAAATATATCATTCTATTGATACGGGTAATTGCACCCAAAATCAATTCTAAATTAGGTAATACTTTACAATAGATACCCAAAGGTTTCGAGAAAAATCTCGGCTACCATTTCAGGTGTCATCTCAAGTATTCCTATGTCTTGAAGATCCATATCGGAGGTAAGTTCTACTCCATTTATGGATGGTTTGTTTGTAAGATCATTATAATCCATAAAGCTTCCCTCCAATTTAAAAGAAAGGGTGTGGTCATTTGAGTACAATTGTAGAAAGATATCAGAATAGAGTTGCTGATATGTATCTACGAACTCACCCAAACGTTGATCCGACATTAGTACGTTCAATGGTTTCTGATATCGTCATGAATCGATTGAGGAATATCCCATGTGTCATGCACAATAACATTACACATGAAACCGTTGAATCATCAATGGTTGATACGTTTGAATGGATCGAAAATCGTAATCCAATCATCTCAGGAAACGGTACGTTCTTTAAACAACATTCGGAGTATTTAGCTCCTACTGTTAAAATGTTGGAAAAGTTACAGATGAACCGTAAGAAGAAAAAGAAAGAGATGTATGGATATCAGAAAGGATCCGTTCAATATACAAACTGTAATATCGGACAATTGTCGATTAAGGTTATTATGAATGCCGATTACGGTGGGTCTGGTACACCGTTGTCACCATTCTATTCGTGTTATCTCCCACCTGCCACAACAGGCAGTGCGAAGAACATAACAACGAGCTTAATCTGCTGTTTGGAGTTCATTTCCGAGAACAATAACCAGTGGTCTAAGTTGAATAATATCAATGAATTATTCGATTTGGTCTTTACAGTTCTTGAGGACAAAAGAGAAGATAGGGTATTAATAAATGATACATATTCTGCTGACGAAGTAACTGAATGGTTATTATCCAGATGCAATAATGTCTCTGGTTCTGATAGAAGATGTCTTAAATTATTCTTATCGACTCTTTCAAATGAAGAATTAACAAAGTTGATGTTATCATTTAACATACGTCTTGTATTAAGAAAGTATGTACAGAATGATGTTGCAACAATAATGAATTATCTTAAGGAACACCAGATAGATATGAATAATATCACAAAGGAATCAGTTCATGAGTGTGGTTATGGAGTAAAGCCACCTGAAGCTATTGCTGATGTGATAGAAAGAGTATCAAAGATAATCGTTGACAACTGTGTATATCCTTTCATATTAAATGATGTAGAAGTACGTGCAGCAGAAATGGATAGAATCATTGTGTGTGTAACTGATACTGATTCACTCATGGTTCAGTTTGCACATTATATACATGATTTCCAGGCATCTGATGCTGGTTCATTCAGAGACCAGTGTATCGTATCATCTGCATTTGGTATGAGATTATTTATCGAACATATTATCCCAAGAATGGTTGAAGACATTGCGACATTCTGTAATATCAATGATAAGTATTATCGTGATAAGTTTGTATTCAAGAATGAATTTGCATTCTTATCAATGGTATTGATTGCCAAGAAGATGTATGCATCATCGATGTTCGTTCAAGAAGGAAATCCTCGTAATCCACATGAGATTGCAGTATCAGGATTATCATTCAAGAAAAGAGATGCTGCAGAGTTCCTTGAACCTATAATGGTTGATATATACGATAAATACATCCTTACAGCAGACCATATCTCAATTGGTTCTGTATTAGATGAATATACTAATTTAAGAAATAAACTCTTATCCGTATTGGGACACGACCCATCATATTTCAGAGTAATGTCTATCAAGGATATATCTGCATATGATCAAACAAAGGTACTTCCTGTTCAAATGCGTGGTGCTATTGTATGGAATAACATTATGCCTGATGAGGAGATGTTACCAATGGATCGTGTTCGTATAATTCCTCTATCGTTTAATCTATTGAGAGAACATGAGAATGATTATCCTCAGATTGCAGACATGCTTAGATTATCATTAATAGATAATGAGAATGAAAAGAATGATCCGTATATCTGTATACCGGAATATTATCATGAAATCCCAGAATGGATTAAACCTGTCATAGACATAGAGTATGCTGCTGATAAACTGCTTATGCCGTTCAAACAGCTACTCGATGCATTTGATGTATACGTTGCAGATGTTCCTGGTGGTTTCAGAACGTCTCGTATGATATACGTTTAAAATGCATATATTATTCACGAAAGGAGGTGTAATGGTCATGTGGCCTGAGATATACAATTTCTTCGAACAGTTCGCCGGTGTATCATTTAATTTCATCGAGGATCTTCAAGCTCTTGATGGGAATGCTATATTCATTGAGACATATGAATGGCAAACTAAGAAAGATGATATTCTTGAGAATTTACAAGATGCATTAGATTGTATCGAGGAGAATGGACAGTATCTTGGTGAGGATATGCCATCTAAACAGGATCTCAAGAAGATTGTTGCTTCATATGTATTGAGCGAACTTGTCAAAGATTTAAACTCCATAAAACAAACACTCAATATCGAAGTAAACGACATAGCTTCATTTGATGACCTTGAGAATCAGTTATATGTAATCAGTATGCTGGTTGAGATGTTGGCTAATAATTCTTTGGATACATTGTTAGCCGAGAATCTGTTTGCTACATATATAACTGAAGAAGAGGATGACGACAATGAATTTGAAACAGTCCTCGGATTGTCTGCAAATGATGTACCAAACCTGTCGTTCACTGTAACCTCCATAAGAGAAGATTATTTTGAGTCTTTAAATGAAGATGAAGAATAATAAAAGGTTCCGAAAAAGGAACTAAAATTTACTTATTATTGAAAGGAGGAAATTGTTATGGGATTCACACCAAATAACAATTTCAATGCTAACCAGAATAATGGTGGCGAAAAGAAGAAGACCAATTTCAGACTCGGTAAGATCTGGGGTTCAGACGGTCAGATGGATGTTTCTATCTGGGTTGCTGACACAGGTGTTCGTGCTATACTCAGCATCAAGGCTGCAGTTGGTAAGGATCCTTCAACAGGTGCTAATGTTCTCGAACAGAAGATGCCTAATGAGCTTCCAAGATATTTCATGAATCTTGACCTCATGAGAGCATTCATTGACATCGTTGATTCAACAACTGACCTCGGAACACTCAATATCGTTCTTGACAAGGGTAATGCTGGAAAGCTTACTGTAGCTGGTCAGGGTTCTTCAATCAAGGTTACAATTGATTCTGCTAAACAGGGTTCAAGATCAATAACCTTTGATTCAGTTGCATGTGGTAACACAAACATCCATGCAGCATTTAAGAACCTTAATGAGCTTATCAAGATAGCTTACAAGAAGGCTCTTACAAACAAACTTGATCCTGAAGAATTCGGAATGGCAGTCGGTGGCAGTGACGACGATGAACTGCCTATCTGACATCTGAACGATGCTTGATCTCAGCGATATCGGAAAAGCTGGGTTAATAATACAATACGAAGATTTGATCGGTATGATCGGATACAATGTAGCGAAATACTTTAAAGGCAAGGGTGTTTCTGAAAAACTTGACAGCACATCAATCCAAGATGTGCTGTTGAGCTACATTAATAGACAAGATGCTGACTATTCAAAGTGGTTGGATGAAGAATATGATCTCCAGGTTGACCCCAAAGAAATGTTAACATCTTTCCTGACAATGCAACCGAACTTGATGTATTCGTATAAAGTATTTAGTAGATCCCACGAAGAGAATCTAAATAGTCTTTACATCTATTCGAATATGTATTCCCCCATAATCGAAGAAGCAACAAAGTCTTATGGTTTTGATGGAGTTCAATATATCCATGGTAACATTATTGAATTTCTCAAAACCCATCCAAATTATACATTTCTAACATCCGATGTTGAAAACATCAAGAGATGTATGGATTTGAATTCTCCCACCTGCCTTGTTGTGTGTGATGATTATTTATATACTTCCGATATATTCGTTCAAAAAGTAGATAAATCGTTAAAAGATAAACCAAACATTGTCTTGCGATTTACTGGGGTACTATCAGCAGGTATCATTAATTAAAGAGATAAGGGAGGTATAGGCCATGTCGAAGAAAGAACCATCTTCGAAAACACTAACGTACATGTTTGACCCAGATGAGACTTACACTTATAATGACAAACATGGAACAGTGTATCCATACAATGGATTCCCGCCGGGATTACACGGTAGGAGGTATAAGAAGACGAGATTTATTGAATGGGAACCAATCCCAGAAGATATAATAATTCGTCACAATGGTTCGCAAATCTTCGTTAACTTCGAAGCTTTGTTTCCAAATGATGTCATCGATCCATCCATCCAGGTATTTCAGCTCAGAGCAAAGAGAGTTGATCTCCAGAATTATATCTGTGAACAGATAAACTTCTTCACTGCTCTGTATGATGATGACAACGATCTCATTACGTCAATGCTCATCGCAAAGTATCTGACAGACTCAGAGACTTACACGATTGCAACGTTTGATGAGTATTACACACAGCTGTATGAGATCTTGTTCCCCGATAGGACGATGGATAAGATAAAAAAGATGGTTGAAGAGAATGACGTCGGTGATGACACCGTTGGATTATTCCCTTTAGACTTTCTCAGAGATATGTACATTGTCTCTTTCATGATAAAGGTTATGCACATATTCATTGAGCACTTTATCATTGCAACAGGAAACTCACCAAAAGATTTATATGAGTTATTCGCAAGGGCATTTACTCATGCAATGAATCAGATAAATCCCAACATGTACATTCTGTTGTACAATTACGTCAATAAGAATGTCATTCAGAGTATCTCATCTAATGCAAACATCTATGACATGCAGGCAGTTGAAGGTGTTACTGCACCAACGACTACTCAGTTTGTTATGAGAAAGATTCTTCTGTGTGATGGTCTTATTAAACTCACATTCGCGTCTGCATGGGATAAGATTAACAAGCGTCCAACATATTCGTGCGTTGGTCTTATTAAGGCGATAATCATGCAGGCATCATTCCTTACAAGAAAGAAACAGCTCAGATATTCACTCGTAAATGTAGATGATGTATCCCAGCTGTTATCTGACTCAATCAACTCTAATTCACCAATATCGATGATTCGTTCATTCAACCCTGGTGAATATTGCTGTATGTTAGGAGACCTCAATATCATCATAGCTAACATAGCATTGGAGATTGATGTTTCTCCTGTGGATTATTATCTCGAGAACATCCCTCAGATGAATGATCTGTCTAAGATACTCATCGATACAGTTCTCTATAATAAATTCCATTCATCAATATCAACGAACACACTTAGTATGCGTCAGAAGTATCTTCTCCTGCTTTATGTACGTCATCTTGTTATGAATATATACGGCCTCTCCGAAGAAGATACTATGAACAATCCAGTTATAAATATCCTCATGGGTAAAACAACTTCTTCGACAACTCGGTCACTCACCCAGAAGGATATAAATGGTATAAAGAAATATGTAAAGCTGAATAATCTCAAGGAATACCTTCTTTCTGAAAAGAATGTAAACATCTTTGTTGAGAATATCATGCATTGTGTATTATCTTCATACACGATTGTCAATCATAATGACCACTCACTTCTTGGAACTCCCCTTGTTTACGAATCAGGCAGTATGACACTTGCCTTACTCGACATGATTGTTGAGTTATTTGAATTAATGAAATAAGGAGGGTAATAAGAATGGGTATCGTATTAAAGAGAATAAACCTTGAGACACAGTATCTCATCGATAGAATTACAAACAATGGATTCCTTATAAATGATGAGGAAGATATGTACGCTCCAACAAATGTTGATCAGCTTATAAACTCATCGAAATATATGGACGTTGAATACCGTTGTGATTGTGGTGCCTTCATAGGCCAAGACATCATAGGTCGTGTTTGTCCACGTTGTAATTCAGAAATCACATTACGTTCGTTAAACTTTAACTATACCGGATGGGTTGATATATCCCCCCATAAGGTAATATCACCTATATACTATTCTATGCTCAAAAGAGTATTGACTCCTAATATGCTCAAATACATATTGGGTGACTATAAGGCAGACGTATCTGTTCCTTATAATGAAAACGATACAAACTTTGATGAGAATAAGAAGAATAGAAAAACCGGTCGTGTTGCTGCGAATGACATCGTGGCAATAAAGAAAAAGGTTCCTAAATCAAAATATATCTATGAGGGTTTAGGTCATGATGTATTCTCACAGAGGTTTGAAGAAGTTCTTACTGCATGTGCAAAGAATACTGATGAACTCCATCTTCTCATAGATGAAAAGGATGCCGTATTCACATCCAAGATTCCGATCTATTCAACTGCATTCCGTCCAGTGTCAAAGACATCTGAAACCATGTTCTATCCTAAGATAAACAAATGGTTCTCACAGATTGTTTCCATCCAGTGTAAACTGAGATCTATGACACTTCCTATTGAGACAATAAATGCGTTGAACTTTATCCAGAATTATTGGGTAGACGCTACCGAGCATCTGATAAAGAATGAGGTATCGAAGAAAGACGGATTTGTACGTTCTGAAATTGTTGGAGGAACGTTCCAGTTCTCTGGTCGTGCTGTAATTACATTGGATATTACATTAGATATCGATGAAGTCGATCTCCCTCTCCCAATGGTTATTACCGCATTCCAGTATAAGATAACTCACATTCTTTCCATACGTTACAATATGACACTTGAGCAAGCGTATTTATACGTCAGAGGATACAAGAGTCACAAAGAGGTTATTGATATCCTTCAGGAGATTCTTGACGAGGAGCAATGGATCATGATTCTTCGTGAGCCTACGAATAATAAAGCATCAATTGAAATATGCAAGATTCGTAAGTATAAGGTTAATGATGACACCATCTCATTACCACCTGAACCACTTCCTGGATTCAACGCAGACTTCGACGGCGATCAGTTGAATGTTCTGTTCCTTGGTTCTAAGAAGGATGGTATCGTTCAGGAATTCGAAGCATTCCATTACTCATGTCTGACGAACTACGTAACCGAAAAGGTCGACCTTCCTCTGATGGACTGGTGTGACGTATGCTTAGGACGTATGTCCGAATAATTATGGTGTAATGTTATATTGGGGGACTATGTCCCCCACTATACATTATAATTTTATTTAAGGAGGATTTAAAATGATTTCATTTTATAAGCTTGAGAAGATCATTAAGATCTGGATGGAAAGTATTAAAACCGATAAAGAGGTTTGGTATAAAACCGTCGGTGGTGGTGTTGATGACGGATATTCTCAGACATATGAATTATCACCACCATCAGAAACACACCCGCCCATCGAAGATGTCAGATTTGTATTCATTCACACCATCACGGATTCAACTATAAAGAATGCGAAAGAATTCAGAATCTGTTTGGATAGTATAGATAATCCCGTATTCGTTATAACTAAATCAGGATTACACTGGAAAGCTAATGTCATAACATTTGGAATCAATGGTTTCTCAAATGGTGATATCAACAAACTGAGAAGCATGATTATTGAAGCTGATAAAACCATCGAGGATTATCTGAAAGAACATCCTAAGTTTGATATGGATGAGAATCATAGCATCATTATTACTGACATAATATTCAAAGAACCCGAGCGTATTGAAATACGATTTGCTTCAAACAATAGAATCTTCAATAGAAATAACAAGTTGTATGTCGGATTTGATTCTACTGATGAGGATGGTCGTGAGTGGAACTATGTGTTCAAAGTTACTGAAAAACACATCTCTGTCAGACATTCTTATTCTGGTACTAACGTGTTTACTACTATACCATTCCATGATTATGCATACACTGCAGCATTCCATGGTTACTTCAGACCAACAGAAGAAGAGATTCTTAATGCTACATTCAGATGGGTTATTTCAGAAGAAATCATCAAACAGGCAAACAAAGAAGCTTGTTATACTTAATAAGGAGGAATCATAATGAATTTACATGAAAGAATGAAACAGTATGAGGCTGTGTCACAAACATACCTCATGAGAAGAACACCGGTTATCATAAGACTTGATGGTGTTGCTTTCCACACATTCACCAAGAAATTTGACAAACCTTTCGATGATATGTTCGGTAGAGCAATGAGACACGTTACACATCAGCTTGTTGATAACATCCAGGGATGTGTTATAGGTTATACCCAGTCAGATGAGATATCCCTTGCCCTCCAGGATTACAAGAATCTTGATACAGATGCATGGTTTGGATACAATGTTCAGAAACTTGTTTCTGTATCTGCTAAGATGGCAACATATGAGTTCTATAAAGCATTTGAAAATGTTCTTTGTGGACATGATCCAAATAGATGTTTATCTATCTATTGGCCTGCTTTGAAAGAAAACAATGTTGGTTTTGATTCACGTTGTTTCAATCTGCCATTTGAGGAGGTAAACAATTACTTTGTTGATCGTCAGCGAGATGCTGAAAAGAACTCGATAAATCTTCTGGCACAACAGTATTACACCCAGGAACAACTTAACGGAATAAATACCAAGAAATTACAGGATAAGCTTTTTACAGAACAAGGAGTCAATTGGAATGATTTACCAATTGAACAGAAGAGAGGTTTTGTTTATATACCTAAGAGCAATCCTAAATTTGAAGAGTATAATCGATTCACACCAGTATTCTCTCAGGAACCTGAATTCGTAAATTCGCTTATAAGATTTGACTGATTTAGAAAGAATGGGGGGGGGGGTATACACCCCCATTCTTTTTTATTTTTATATAGATATTATTATAATGATACACAAATCAATATGTATCAGAAAGGATGTTTTAAATGAAATTTAATAAAAGAAAACTGGTTACATATCAAGCCAAACTTAAATTGGAAGACAATGATGATTTACTGTATGGACTCTCATTACAGGTCAAAGGATTCATTGAAGCTACAAGTCAAAAGATTGATAAAGAAGGTTATAAATGTGACGAGTATGATTTATTATACATGCCATATTCTGATAGCAGAATAATTTTATGGTTTAATCTCTATCAGAATAACCAAGGTTTATTAATCATTGGAATACCCACATCTATCGTGAAGATTGTCAAACCAGAGGAAATACAGGAAGCAATCGAAGACGCTTTAAAGGAGGAAAATGAAAATGATCAGTAATATAGATTGTAAAAGAAAAGTAATCACATTCTGTGGATCTTCCCGATTCCGTGATTTATTTCATAAGCTTGCATCCGAATATACATTGATGGGATGGATTGTTCTCATGCCTCATTGTTATTATGAGAATGACTCACGGCCAGATCTCAAAGATCTGTTGGTTGAGATTCATCGTGACATGATTAAAATCTCTGATGCTGTTCTTATTGTTAATAAGGGTGGATATATTGGTAAATCTACATTAGAAGAAATTAAATTTGCCAATGCGTTAAACAAAGAGATCAAGTATTATGAAACACCTATGAAGATGCCAACAGTCGAAAATGATGTGAAGGAGGATTAATTATGTACAGATTTAAATTAAACGACAATATCAAGAAGTATATCAGAGAGGTTGAAGTCGTACTGGACAAGGTTCAGATTGTTAGAGATTATCTGAGGGAACTTGACTGTGAATGCGATATCACCATTTCTATAGGTGAATCAGAATTTAAGTTCAACAGATTTATTGTGGTTCCTGATTGGGAAGCACAATGTTTCCGTATTGATAAGAAGAACAGAGGTATATCATTCAATCATATGAATGAATTATTCGACTTGCAGAACACTTTCAAGATACCATTTACAACAGTACTGGGAGGACACGTTAAGTTTGTGACAACATGGTATGGTAACGTAGATCTTACTGACAAATTCATCGAACTTATTGAGACTTCATACGGTGGTAAATCAGTTGTTTATCGGTATGAGTTCATTCCTGAGGCATGGAAAAATGATCGTAAAACGAAGCGTGCTTATCGTATAAACGATACATTTTACGATGTCATGTTCGATGAAAAGAATGATAAAACTGACATAGATCTTCCAGAAAACGACCAACCCCATGATTATTTCTATAAAAAAAGAAAGGACTCTTTTGATTGTCTATTTATAACAGAAAACCAGATTTCCAAATTTAAAGAAAAAGTGTGGCCCAGCAGGTTTGATGATGATGAATTTGCTGGTACATATCTTGAATATATCGAAACGATAGATGCAAATCATTCAAATTATAAGTTCATTTGGCATGATGGATTCGACAGAGAAAATGAATTCGTTGTCACCTTATCCAGAGAAGATATAAATGAACTATTGGATGATGCTGAAGAATTCATGTATAAACTACAGGATGCGATTAGTGTCATGGGTTTATGGGCTGCTCCCAAAGAGGAGGACTAAAATATTATGTTTACTGAATATGATAAATTCGCCTATAGTAAAAAGGATTTTACTATTTGGGAAATTGACGGTTCATCACAGGATTTATTTGATAATGTCGTAAGGGTTCGTATACAAAGATGGCCTACTGGTACTGATGCACATATACTAACAATCGAAGAGCTTTGTGATAAATTTTATACCTTGGCAGAATATAAAGAATTCTATGAAGAACACAAAGACTGTGTTGTTAATGCTCCATATGAGGTAATAAATGATCCGTATGATGAGAAACTAACATTCATTCAATTAATATCAGACGAATTGTTTCTATACAAATATGAATATGTAGACAGCGACGGTCATCATGATCATTTGATAAAGTTGCCTTCAAAGGAATTATCAAAATATGAAAATAACAAGAGTTCTTTGTTTGACATGGTACATGGTTTAGTACTTTATTTAGAACAACCAATCAATGAATGGTAATATATTTGGGGGGCTTTATGCCCCCTTATTTTTTATTTATTTCATATATATATAATTTATATGAATAGAATTGAAACAATTCATGTTTTAAATCATATTCTATTCAGAAAGGATGATACTTATGAAAGTATCTAAGTCATTAATCCGCAGAGAAATAGACAAAGAGACACTAACAAAGATTAGCAAATTAAAATATCCATTTAATCTACTGATCGATATGTGTCTATTTGAATCCGAAGAGGTAATACCTATGTCCGACATAATATGGGTAATTGACAACACCAACTGGTTTTCTCTAACACACATAGATATCTTGCTTCAAGGCTTATCAGTAAACAAGTCTCAGTTAACTGAACTGCAAAGAGGTGTCCTTGACTCAAGATACATCGATAACATGACTTATGATGAAATATCCAAAAGATATAACCACAAATCTATGTCATGGGGAATGTATACCTGTGCTGTTGCCTTCAGAAGATTATTCGGTTCAAATGCAAGAACACTGACACACTTTCAAATGCTTTCTCTATGTAACTCAGGAAAGAAACAGGTAAAATACAATCTGATGTATGACTTTGGAAGGATGTTACATTATTCTGATATAGAACGACATTTCTCTGACAGAATTAAAGTACATGATCCACGATGGTTCACCGAAGATACGCTCATGCAAGACATTGCATATAATGGTATTGTGTATGTTCTTGCTAAAATAATAGCAGAAAATAAAGAATTAATTGAGGAGAACAAGCGATTCAGAAACACAGTCCGGGTACTGGATATGCCCGACATTCCAACAGAAAGCTTAGAATTATCACCGAGAGCGTTCTGTGGTCTTGCCAGAGCTGGTATAAAATCGTCAAAAGAAATTGTATTAGCATTTATGGATGGTCGGATATACAGCATTAGAAACATCGGCGCTAAAACAATTCTTGAAATAAAGAAAAGCGTCGAAGAAAAGTGTAAAATAAATCTGGAGGATATAAGATATGAAATTGATGGAAATTCCTAATGGTGACATGGACATGATGACAATCATGTGCCTTGGTCAGATAACTTACATGCATTTCGATCCGTCGTTAACGATGGAAGAAAAGATGGAAACCTATGACAGGGTAAGTATGATCGGAACTCTGTTCTGCGGGGTTGCACTGCACTTAATGCAGTCTTATGAATCCGAGGGATTTAAACTTGGAAATTCAATGCTGTCAATAAATGAGGAGGGTATTCGTGACGGTGTATACGTCTACATGACAAAGGATCCTGATCCGGATACTGTACCCGAACTTGACAAACCAATCGATGGTGGTTTCATGATATATGGATGCTATGATATGAGCGATCCCAGTATTGAAATCTGGTTCTCAGACACACTTGTATGTACTCTAAGAACAGCAACCGCTAATGGAAAAGTCATTGTCCAGCCATCGATGATCGATGTAAAAAACATCGATGACAAACAGCTGAAAGAAATGGTTCCTATCATTTATGGAGGTATTATGAACTCGCTTACACAGCTGAATCTTGCAAGACTGTCTGGTTATAAAGCAGGACAGAAAGCAGCAATGGAAGAAGCTGGTATATTAGAAGAAAATAATGAGGAGGAAGAAGAATGACATTTACAGAAGAAAGAATTTTCGAAATAAGAAGGGTTGAATCCCACTCAGGGATCAAGGTGTTATATACACCTTTCCCAATAACACGTGAATTCATCCCACAGGAGCTCAACGTTTATTCTTTAATAAAGAAGATAAACGGTGGATTCTTTGTAGGAGAAATCACTGCTGAGACAAACCTCGCGGATTTTGGTGGTACCATTATATCCGCAAAGAAGTTTACACTCGGTGAAAACGTTGACATTGTCGATACACATCATCTGAGTAATATCAATGATTATATGTCTGAAAATGTTTCAAAGATGAGAATCTTTGTTATACAGCCAATGCACGGTAAGGACTTGTCAAACTTTGACAAAGAAATGGCTGCTATCAGATTATTGGTAGCTAAACATTTCGGCAGAAACATTGATGACATCGAAATGATTGATCAGCTTCATGTTGATGATCCATATGATATCGACGGAAACTTCTCTTCAGAACGTGAAAGAAGAATATACAGACTCACACGTTCAATGAGAATGTTATCAACTGCAACTCATGTCGTAACATTCATCCAAGTAGGTGAAAGTGCACCGGGTTGTGATGTTGAGATAACAACCTGTAGAAAATATAAGATACCAATGATACATATCGATGCCCTAAGGGCATTTCAGGCAATAACCGATCCGGATGTGGTGGATGCCATTGCAACAATTGATGCAAAATGCAAGGACAAGGGTTCTGAAAATAATGACTTCCTTAATATGGCATCATATCTTGAGGAATCACATTTTCCTTTAGCACATCCACTTGAGGGTAGTCCAAGATTTATAAAGGAGGAGTATTAAAATGGCTAAAATAAGCATACCAGACGAATACGAAAATAACGGTGTTGCATATGGCATCGACAAAATAGGCGAGGCTGTTGAGAGATGGCTCGCTAATGAAGACACAAAAGTGTGCAAGAAGACTAAAGATCCATCATTATATACCTGGCATATCATGGATGGACGACTTGTAGTTTCCCTCCAGAAGCTTGCACATGGATTCGTGATATCACAAATAAATTGTGACTACAGCGGTGTGAGGAGCAACCTTGTGAAAATAACACCTCCTTTCATAGTTGAAATTATAACACAAGCAGGAACAAACCCTATACTTGAAAGACTTGTATACGAGATAAAGAATATCACTAATATACAGGAGACAAAACAGACAAAGAGGAAATCTAAGGATGACTTCCTTCCAAAGGGTGATGTTCCATCAATACTGGTTAAGAACATAACCTACAATACCGTCAAAGGAACAACAACTGTTGTATTCGATGACAATACAAAGGTTATGACTACAACCACAGAGGGAGAAGAGTTCAATCCTGAAATAGGTTTGGCTATGTGCATTGCTAAGAAACTTTATGGCTCTCGTGCAAACTTCAAGAGAGTTGTGAAGCTCGCAATGGACAAGTCATCAAGAGGAAATAAGAAACGTGCTGAAAAGCAAAGAAGAAGGCTGATACAACGGTATATACACACCAAGGCTCAATCGGAGTCATACATGGAATAATAATTATTCCAAAATTATCACTATATATTACATCAAATGGGAGCGGTGTTCCGGATTTGAATTAACACGTAATTCTTCCAGTTGATGTGATATAAATATGGGATGTACATTTCCGCGACCACATGTACATCACAGACTGCCTCTGAGGGTTTACTCGTTCTCCCTCACCTCCTAATGGAGAGGCAGTATTAGGATGGTTAACCATCCAACTGTATGGAGGGGTCTCGTAATCCTCCCCTCTGTACAGAAGTTCCGCAGGTGATCCGGCGAGAGTGTTTTCCGTTTCCCCGCCGTGGATTTGCGTCCGCCTGCGGAACTTTTATATGCCGATGTGATGGAATAGGCAGACGTGAAGGACTCAAAATCCTTTGATGGAAACATCGTGTGGGTTCAAGTCCCACCATCGGCACCAATGGTATGATGGTTCAAATAAGTAATGGGTATCTGTTCCCGGTCAGCTTGTCCCCCATACCATCATACTATACCAAAGAGAAACATCACAGGGCACGCTCATCATGTGCGTTATAAAAAGGAACCCGGGACCGATGGATGTTTCTCAGAGTTTGAACACACCATGAGGACCTCCGACGAGGCGTACGGGTAACACTTTACGTAGTTTAGTTTCTCCATTAAAATATCGATAATATATTTTAAATACATAAACACATATAATTACTCTGAATATGGGGGAGTAGCCAAGTGGCCAAAGGCACCTGAACCAAGGACGCCGTTACATGGTTCTCATTTCGATGATGCAGTGGTAACGGATACTTCTTCGTGGACTGTAAATCCGGCGCGTAAATGCTTCGCAGGTTCGAATCCTGTCCTCCCCCACCATATGTCTTAATATGACATTTTGTCATATTGGACAATACTCCTTTGGGTAAAAACATATATGATGCAGTCAATGCGGTTACTTCAAGAGATCTATCGAGGTTCAAATCCTTGTACGGTTCATGGGAACATGGGTCGTATGGCGAAACTGGAAAACGCGTGCAATTAATTACAGACTCATGCTCATGCCAACTTCATCAGCCTGTAAAGTAATGCATATGACCAACTGAAAACCCGGGTTGAAATTTCTCATATATGTACATATCAGCTTAGTTCAATGGTAGAATGGCGGTCTCCAACACCGAAGATATGGGTTCGATTCCTTTAGCTGGTGCCAATTATTATTTATATCGCACATTAGCTTAGATGGCAAAAGCGTCCGGTTCATACCCGGAAGAGCAATGGTTCAAGTCCGTTATGTGCGACCAATGAGGTTGTGAAGCAGTCGATACAGTTACTTCGATAATCAAGAGGTTAAGATAATAGTCTGCAACACTATGTACGTTGGTTCAAATCCAACTCGGTTCCTTTAATTAGGAATTATAGCAACTGTATCAATATTCTCACAACCCTTAATGGGACTTTGGCCAAGTTGGTTAAGGCTTTCGGCTCATAACCGAATGATCGTAGGTTCGAGTCCTACAAGTCCCACCACCGGATTAAAGTTAATCTGGGCTCAATAACTATAGCGTAGACAACCCATCTCTGTCACTCAGTGGGTTGTCTCAATGGCCCCGTGGTCAAGCGGTCAAGACATCTCCCTTTCACGGAGGGGTCGGCAGTTCAACTCTGCCCGGGGTCACCAATATTTTCATACAAAAATAACACATATAAGTATTTAATGATGACGGAGTTAGCTCAGTTGGTTAGAGCGCGAAAAACAATGTTAAAGACACTTGTACATTATTCCCAGCTTGCTGGAGCAGTGGTATGAGTTACTTCAATATTTATGAGTTCAGGCCTCCGAGGTCATAGGTTCGAGTCCTATACTCCGTCCCAATTTATGCCGGAATTAACTCAGCTGGTAGAGTAGGTGAAAACGTACTGTTACAATATTCTCATCTAACGATGATGCAGTCGTATCAGTTACTTCATGGAATTCTAATCCCCAAGTCGCAAGTTCGAATCTTGTATTCCGGCCCAAAAGATTAAACAACCCGAGTAGTCTGGTAGCACAACAGAGGTTAATGCGTCGAGTAATATGTTTGAGCATGCTATATAACATATGAAAGAAGACGAGGGTTCAAGTCCCTCCTGGGTGAAAAGGTTGTTTAATTTTATTTACGCCCGTTTAAGCCTAACTGGTAAGGCACCTGTCTTGAAAACAGGTAGTAACCGTGAATAGCGGTGTCTCAGTTCAAGTCTGAGAGCGGGCGCCATCTATTTGGCCTCATAGTTCAAATGGTTAGAGCACCTCCCTGTCCCCCCTGTCACGGAGGAAGTTGTCAGTTCGAGTCTGATTGGGGTCGTTAAATGCTCTGGTAGCTCAGTTGGTAGAGCGGGAGACTGAAGATCTCCGCGTCGGCAGTTCGATTCTGTCCCGGAGCACCAATGATATTATAATGATGCGGTTGATACGGGTTACTTCCCAAAAAGTTAAAAGTTCAAATCTTTTATTTGCTGTCTTTAGCAGGTTAACTCAACTGGATAGAGTGTTTGGTCTTATAAAACCCTATCAATATTCTCATTTAATAATATCACACCACACGAGGCCTATCGGTACCGATCGTAACGGCCAACTCAGCAAATACCAACCGGGTTTGATCACCCCAGTCGGTAGGTTACTCGTGTCCATTCTATAATGCCGCTGTGGTGGAATGGCAGACACCTGGGACTTAAAATCCCATGAGGTAAAACTCGTACCGGTTCAAGTCCGGTCAGCGGCACCAATTAAATTATATGGATGAGTATGCCCAGTTGGCGAAGGCAGCGGACTGTAAATCCGTGACATTAGAAACAACGTAGGTTCGACTCCTACCTCATCCACCATACGCATAATCGATGCAGATGAAACAGATACTTCTCAGGATTTTAATGAAGGTATTAACAAAAATATGTGCATTTTTGAATGTTGGTTCAACTCCAACAGAACCCAAGAAACAATTATTCTGTTTTATACATTCTTGATTATGCATTATACGTCTGATTAGCTCAGCAGGTAGAGCATGCGGGTTCAAGTCCCGCCGGTCCTGAAAAGGATAATGTACCCTGTGTCAAACGTTCTCATTTATGTTTGTACCATGGCATGTTGATTATTCATTAATCGCGGCCTCCTTATAGAATACCGGGATTGAAGCAGTGAAGAACGGTTACTTCGATAACCTGTCACGTTATATTGAAAATGAGAGTTCGATTCTCTTCGTACCCGTTTGGGTATGCTGGTATATTGGTAATACCATAACCCGTTCCTCGTTTTCTCAATCCCATTCGATATTAATTATTTTCGATGCATTATGATACGGCCATTGTGCCGTTTTCATTTTTCTCGAAAATTTTAATATATATCCCATAATGAATCAAAAATAAAAGGAGGAAATCATTATGAGCAGAATCTCAAGAGTAGCTTCTAAGATGGTAGAAAACCAGAAGCTCAAACCAGACGAGATCGTCAAGAACTTTATGGGTGGTGAGTCTTATAGACTGAACCCCATAGACACTCTTCGTATGATCGCAGCATCATCAATCTTTGGTGAGCCTTCATACTACAGACCCAACATCAAGGAATCATCATTCGTTCCAGAGGAAGAGATAGTTGGCGATGCTCTGTTCACAAGTTACAAAAACAAGTCAACAACCGAGATCTTCACAGAGGCAATTGATAAGGCACTTGACTATGACTTCGGTGCTACAATCGAACTTGCAAAGGAACTCAGAAATGATTACTACATGAGACTCAATCCTCAGGTAATCATGGTTCGTGCAGCTATTCACCCCAAGAGGAAGGAATGGTCTGAAAAGAACCCTGGTAAGTTCACTGCAATCCAGGCAGAGGTTATGAGACGTGCAGATGAGCCTGCAACTCAGTGTGCATACTACCTCTACATCAACAATGGTAAGAAGAGCGGAATGCCTTCAATACTTAAGAGATCAATTGCAGATAAGCTTTCTAATCTCGGAAGATATCAGGTTAACAAATATAAGAATGCTGAGATCGGCATGATCAATGCTGTTCGCCTCACACATGCTAACTCTCCTGTACTGGATGAGCTTATGCGCACTGGTACTGTTGAAGTTAAACAGGATGAGGAAACATGGGAGCAGAAGAAGTCTCGTGGTATGTCTTGGAAGGAAATTCTTAAGACTACTAAGATGGGACACATGGCTCTCCTCAGAAATATCAGAAACGTATTTACAGAAATCGATGACCTCGAACTCTGTAAAGCATACATGGGAGACCTGAAAGATGGTGTTCTTGATGGTAAACAGTTCCCATTCCGTTATGAGGCTGCATACCAGCAGATCAAGGAAGCAGGAAAAATAAATCATAAACCATTCATTCTTGATAAGCTTGAGGAGTGCATCGACATCTCAGTAGAGAATCTTCCCAAGCTCAAGGGTAAGACAGTATGTCTTTCTGATAACTCTGGATCTGCATGGGGTGCACTCACTTCTGAGTATGGTAACACACATGTCGCTAATATCGACAATCTCTCTTCTGTCATTGCAGCTCAGTGCTCAGACGAAGGATATGTTGTTAAGTTCGGTGACATCTACAAGGATTTCCCAATCTCAAAGAGAAACGGCGTCCTTAAGCAGGCTGAAGAGATTGATCGCAATGGTCAGTCAGATGTAGGTGGACAGACTGAAGGAGGAATCTGGAAGTTCTTCAAATACATCATCAACAACAGAATCGTGTATGACAACATCTTCATCTTCTCTGATATGCAGGCTGGCTGCGGTGGTCTGTATGGTACTACTAAGGATATGATTGAATACAAAGCAGCATATGGTTTCCCAAGGGGATTCCGTCCTAAATGGACATGGAGAGGTTTTCGTCCTGATCTTTCAGATCATATCAATGTATACAAACTCATTCTCGAGTACCGTAAGAAAGTTAATCCAAAGGTTAACGTATTCTCTGTACAGACTGCAGGATATGACAACGTCGTTCTTCCTCAGATGTCATACAGATGTGCAATGCTTACTGGATGGACTGGTAAGGAAATTTCATTCGCCGCAGAATACATCAAGCAGTGGGATGCAATCGAGAACAAACATAAAGCTAAGAAAACATCAGTTGGCAATAACTGATAAAGTAATTTGTGAAGCAGCTTAGACCGTTACTTCGATCTCCAAATTGCATCACCACTTTTGATGCGAGCCCAAAAATGATCAGGGCTATATAAATTAAGTCCGGTCAAATTATTCTCACAATTATAAACAACATCATGGGTGATATAATATATTATATCACCCTATATGGTGGGGTATAGCCAAGTGGTAAGGCACCAGACTTTGACTCTGTCATCGTGGGTTCGAATCCCGCTACCCCAATTCCGTTGTTCTACGGAGAAACTAAATCCAAACAATCTCTTCTACTTGGGGGCTTCGTGCCCCCGCTTCCTTTTTTCCTTTTTCTATGCTACCATGGAATCTATGCTACTGAAGGATTATATTGAATCTTCTTATATATATTATTAATATGGACAAAAGAAACGAAACATGTTTCAAATCAAATGTCCAGAAAGGAAAGTGGTCTTGTATGACCAAAATAACAAAATCATTAGGAAAAATCCCGAACATTTTATTGCTTGTAATCATAGCAATAAATGCAGCCGCTAATGGCTGGGTTCTCGCACTCAGTAATTCAAAAGAGGCAGAAATCACACATGGTGTATCAGCACCATTACTCAAATCATTGGCTCTTGTCTATGGAGGTATTATATTAACAAACTTCGTAGACAAAATAGTGTCGAAGACGTATAAAATGAAAAGAATCAATGTCTCTCATGAATACTGGTTAAAGAAGACATTGAATTCAAAGGTATCCGATATTCAGAAACTGAGCACTGGTAAGTTATTTGATTCAGTTAAAGAGATCGCTATTCTTGAATCAAATATGGGTCTTTCAATAATATGGATACTTCCAGCGGTCATTCCATTTTCAGCTCTTGTCATAAGAGAATTTAAAGAGAGTTGGATCATGGGAACTATCACTGTATCGTCAGTGATAATATGCACTGTGCTTGTGTTGGTTTCTGACAAATTGTTTGGTTTTGAGAAAGAGGCTAAACAGAAGAAAGCTATCATGCAGGAAATAACTGCTGACAACTTTATGAACGTAAAGACAATAAAGTTCTTAGGCGTTAAGAAATTTGCTGTCAGCAGATTATTACAATCCCAGCAGAACGCATTTCCATATCTTACAAGACCTGCACAGGTTGCGTATTTTCGCATCATTGACATCATAGGAACCATTCCACTAATTGTGAATGTATGGCTTGGTCGAAATAATATCGAGCTCGTGGCATTCATTGTATTATCAGAATGGACGTTAAATAACATGAGAGGAAACTTAACGAATTTTGCTGAACAGATAGTTGAACTTAAAGCTCAGAAAGATGTTCTTAAGGACCTCCATGGAGACGACTATGAGGATGATGTACCACATCCATTTGAATCAGTAACATTGAAAGATGTTTACTTTGATTATGGTAAGGACGATAATGAGGAAGACATCATCTTCAATGTTAAAGATCTCACCATAAACAAGGGAGACAAGATTCTTGTTACAGGTGAGAGTGGTGAGGGCAAATCAAGTCTGGCTAATTTGTTAGCTGGCGCAATAACCCCATCAAGTGGTACAATAATACCGAAGATCGATGTTTATTATGTATGGCAGGAAACAGAATGTCTTGCTGATACATTACGTAATAACATTATATTCGGTAATGATTTCAATGTGTCAGACGACGAAATTCTATGCTACTTCAAGAAGTTAGGAATGATGAAGTGGTTCACCAAGAAAAAGGATGGCCTCAACACCTACATCGGCGAGCGAGGATGTAAGTTGTCATCAGGACAAAAGCAGAGAATTAATATTATTCGTTGTTTGTTGCAGATGAAGTATCACCCAGAGCAGCTCTTTATCATGGATGAAATAACATCAAATCTGGATTCATCAACAAGAGCTCTGGCTGTAGAGTGTTTCAAGGAAGCTATGACTAATGACATATCAGCAATTGTGATTTCACATAATGATGGATTTGATGAAATCACAAATCGACATATCGTGGTCAAGAATCATCAGTACCACGAACAGTAAGCATACGCAGAGCGGGGATTATACCCCGCTCTTATTTTTTATATTTATATTTAGGAGGAATTTACAATGAGCGATAATTCTTATAATATTTTCTGTAAGGAAATAAACTTAAACGAAACCAATAGCGTATATTTGGATGAACATGGAATCATGATTCATCTGGATGTACATCACATGAATCTCGATGAAAGTTATGCCGATATGGACGAAGTAGAAAAAGCCGCGGCATGTAAAGACCGTTATCCGCAAAGAGAAAATGAGTCTGATGAAGCTTACAACAAGCGAATCGATAATCTCGTGTTCTCAGGTAAATGGCATGTTAAGACAAAGAATGTTTAAATTATATACACCCCTTCGGGGGTGTATTTTTTATATTATAATAATTATATTGTTAATATGAAGGCACAACTGTCTATCAATATTTTTAAGGAGTGTGATAAAATGAAAGCATTGTTACTTGTTATGGCAGTATTCTGGATATGTTCTATCCTAAGTATGATGTGTTACGTCTCAAAAGTGATATCCCCAAAAGTAACAGGAACTCGATTATCAAAGTATATTAAATGTCTGAGGATATCTGTTACATTATTCTTTGCATGTACAGTTATAAATTTTATATTAATTGGATTAATAAACTGGTATTAAGGAGAATCATTTTATGTTATTTAAAAACAAGGTGCGATTTAATTCGCTATTGAACATTACGGACTTGACAAAGATTTCGGTGTATATGAAAAAAAAAGAGAGGATGATGAATAATGCCTTATGGATTATGGCACACACCAGACATAAACCCAACACCTGAATTATTTGAAGGGGTATCTGAGATAATTCTTCGTGGTAATAAAGTAGGTTTCGATGATGAATCAGGTATTCAATCTCAGGTTAAATTCTATCCAGTTGAATTGTCAACTGGGGAACTGAATATATTCACTGGACCACAATATGTTGCTGAAGACGGATCAACATTCTTCAAACCTGAACAGATGTGGGGAGGATATAAACCGGGTATAAAGATTTATTTATCACCGGGATTCTTATGGAGGTATTGTGCCCCTTCAACAGAAAGATTCATCGACCCAGTAAACAAACGACTCGGACCGATGGAAGTACATCCACCATCACTAATGATTCTTGCGGATGAAATGTATCCTTATTACAAGAATCCATGTGATTTGGAGAATGTAATAAACTTTTTACAAGACACTGAAAGTCACAGAGGACATGTTTATGGTAAAATACATGAAGGCATATTTAGATTAGAATCAACAATGGCACCAAAAGCGTTTCCAGATCATGAACCAACAGTTCTTGATAGTGGTTATCGTATGATGTGGAGTAATATGTCTGTTGATACACATGATTTCATTGTTACATTTAACCGATTATACAACTTCGGTCAAACACCACATGTTGGAGATGAAAAGTATGCAATATGTTTATTATCAGAAATTCATGATATACATTTTAAGGAGGAAGATGAATGTTAGTATTCGACAATATTCAAGTACATCCAGACGGTGAACACAATTCGTATTGGAGCAATCTTGTCAGCTATGACAAAGAAAGTCACAAGTTCATCATGGAGTTAGGTTGTAGCAGACCTAAGACAACCGAACCCAGTTCAATTAAGGTTTTAATGAGTGAAGACGAAATTAGATGCATGTCAGAATTTGATGCTGTCAAACAGGCGTATGAATATGCGCGTCATGTTTCAACCGGAGACATTCTTGTTGTTTATCAGGCAAACTTCATGCAAGGCATGGGTTATACAGTAGATGAAGAATCTCTGGATGCTTATGTGACATTTTGTGATGTAGAGGACTACATGAGATACAAAGGCAAGCCTATTGTATCAGATGATAAGTATATTTGTGATCCATATGGAATAGAATTGTTCTATTTCATGAGCAAGAAAGATTACGTGGAAGCAAAGTCAATGGCTGCTTTAACAGAACTCTTGACTCCACAGGCAATCAAAGACATTAATAATGAATTAATGAAAAGAAATAAAGAGAACTAATAATCAACTAAATTTTGTAGGAGTTGATTTTATATGTATGCCTTTATAGGTGATCTTCATTTGGGGGTTAAACTCCCCCAAATGGCTTTTCTTGATTCTTTAAATAAGTATTTTGATATTATCAAGAAACATAAAGAAGAATGTCAATGCATATTCATTGTCGGTGATCTGTTCGAACATAAGTTGAACATTGAAGAAGCAAAGTTTGCTGCAATGTTTATGGTGAATCTTGTGTGTAATAATTGTGGACGGACTCGTCAACATGTTCCCGTTCATTTCATACATGGTACTGATTCACATGATAATTCCCAGTACGAAATATTCTTACCAATGTTGGAAAAGATACCTAATACGGAGGTATATTACACAAAGACAGCATCAAAGGGTGTATTACATGATGGACGTAAGGTGTTGTATCTTCCACAAGAATATCGCGGTATTGATTATTCAAAAGCATTTTCTGAATCATATGATATCATTGTTGGACATGGTCCGATATCGTCAGAAACAAAATCACCATGTAAGTCCGAAGGATATGAAATAGTCCATTCAGCAGAGCAGCTTGGCAGTATATCAAAGGTATGTGTCTTTGGTCACTATCATGGTTATACAGATTTTGGTAATGGTGTATATTATACAGGACCCTGGTTACGTTGGAAATATGGCGAAGATGAACCACGTGTGTTCTTTATATGTACGGATGACTTTAAGGTTGAAACATATCCAAATGAGTTTGCTTTGGAATTTGAGACCATAGATGTATTCTCACCAGAAGAATTAAGAAGTGAATTATCAAAAGAAATCAATAATCCACATAGATTCATCATTCATTGTAATAATAACGAGCTTAATGAATATCATGCTATTATGAATGCTTATAAAAAGAATCCTTTCTTAAAGTATAGAATAATAAATGATTCATCGAGTAATGAGGATCTTGATAAATTATTGGCTTCCGACAAATCTCATTCATCACATACTATTGTCGAACCAATTTCTGAATTAATCGATTACGTAAAAGAAAAATACAAAGAGGATGTCTCCGAGGAGGTTAGAGATTATGAATCAAAAATCAACAGAGATACCAAACCAGAAAATTGATTGGAATGAGGTTCTGAATCAGTTAGGTTTATTCGGGTATCATTCTGCTGTTGTACAAGGTATGCTAATAACAAATGATGGAAGAATACTTAGTTGTGAAATAATAAAGGAGGTGGAGAAAGAAAATGGATAATAAAAATAGTATTGTTGAGATGAGAACAAGACAGATATCTCTCAAGACATTCTTAACCGATCATGAACAAGTGTTCAATACAATTAAGGAGTTTGAGTCTCTGCATGAGTACTGTCATGGTGAAAGACCTCGTTCTGGGGATTTGATATATCCTTGTACAACTCCACCAATGTGTGAGTATCTGATCAAGTTCGAAGAAGGTTATGACAAAGAAGTTATAACAATGAACTGTGCTATCCATGAAGATGATTATATCCCAACAGTATTTGTGCTTTTCCTTTTTGACAAGAAACCAAATAACGAATTACTCAATAGATTCGGTTATATGTTCACGGAACATATGATACATGCATTCATGGATAAAGGACCGAGTTTAATGGATTTAAAAAGATACATTGAGTCTCATGTATCTAAAGATGATAGGATTTCTTTTATGGATTACTATTATTATCTTAAACAGAAATATTACGGAGGTAAACAATGAAACTTAACAAGAAGCATATCCAGACAATGAAGACCCTTGATCAGGGATTCTATCAGGTAGGTAGAGCATATCTTGTGTTCTTCAAGAACCATCCTAAGGCATGGGATATGGGTGACAATGGTAACGGAACCACGTGTATATGTACATCTGTGTCAGGAGGTTGTGTCGAATTCACCCATGCTGTGCATCATTTTGTTGGTGGCGTTGAGTCTGAATCAGTACAGCTGATGATAAAGACAATTGAGAAATATGACATCGACATCTATCTGTGTTATACCGATCTGGAAGTTCTTCAGATAATAGATCTTGTCAAGAAGGAACCTGATAAATGGCATGGTAAATCGGAGTATGACAATGAGGAAGATGATGAGGACGATGATAAGTATATCCGCACATCATTGGGTTATGCTTATAATCATTACTTAATTAAATTTGGAAACGAACAGTTCCCATTGATAATCGATACAGAGGGCAACACGTCTCCAAATGTTAAATATGCCTTCAACGTTAAGAGATTAAGTGCGTTACAAGAAAATGGTCTCTTGCAAATAAAAGGAGTTTTTAATGACGGACAGGACATGTGTCAAGTAGAACTTGATTTCGATTCAATAAGTGATGATGAACAAACAATGACATTGTTCCATCCATTAAATACTGATATTAAACGCACATTTACTGTGTCAGACATCATCAAGGATTTCAAATCATTCACTATATCACCATGGAATGATGAAGACGAAGACGATGATGATGATTTGACTTATGGTGGAGAAGAAGTAATTGAAGAAGTAGATGAAGTAGAGGAGGTAAAAGAAGATGAGTGATTTTCTCAAAGTTGGTATAGTTGATGGATGTATGCTGTCCCTTGAACATGAATGGGATCCAGAAAACTCATATTATCTGTTAATGAATTCTCAAGTGCTTGGAACGATGAAATCATATTCAACATTCATGGTTAATAAAGAAATAGATGATTTCGAGTTAATTGATTTCAAAGAGATCAGAGATAACAAACTTGTTTTCACAAATATCAATAATGGTATTGAACTTATCATCGATCCAACGGTAAAAGAAACAAGAAATAATATCTCAATCTATTTTGTGGATAAGGATGATGCATTAAACCCTGATGTACAAGAGGTCATGTGTCACAGAAAACCGTGGTATTCTGTTGAAGAGTTTCCGTTTGATACAAACTTCTTCAAAGTTGGTCATGCTTATAAAATAAAGAGATCAGCAATACCTGATGAACCTCTCGAATATGCATTGTTGAAACATTTATCTTATGATCATATGAAGTTTGTTTATATAGACGAACTGGAGAATACTGTGGATGTTATTGTTTCGGCAAAACAGTATAAAGGACGTAAAGAGAAGATGTGGTATTTTGCCATAGATCCATGTGACAGATGGACAGATGAAATCAATAGAGAGAAATCTGTGGAGGAATAATTATGAAACGATTTCTGATAACATTCGTAATGGTGCTGAGTCTTATATTCGCAATACTATCTATAGTAGGAATCATAGTTTTCATTGCACAAATAATCGCATCAACTGTTATCGGCAATCCATTTAATATAAAGCATCTTTTAATATGTATATTCATTGCAGCGGCATCAATTGCCGCTGCCAATGTTTCAGCCATATACATAAATGAACACTATAAGGAGGAAAATCATGAGTAGAGAAAACTTATTTTACAGAGGATTTTATGTGAAGAAATCAAAGTTCTTCACAACAACATTTGTTGTTGGAACTGATACTGGTTATATTGTAACAGACCCAGTTTACAGAGCAAGCAACAATGCCAAGTACGATACATATTCGGAAGGAGAAGGTATTGTTCTTGTTGACCCAGCCAATAAATTCTTTGTGTTTGCCAAGAAGGATGATCCGGATTGTGTATTAACTCAGAAGGAACAGAATCTCATCAGGAAAGAAATAATGAAGCTGACTAATGCTAATGAGATAGTTGTGCATACACTCAGCCCAAACTTCAAGGATACTGATAAACTCATTCCTATCTTCAAAAACTTCAACACTATGAGAACAACACTCGAGAAGTTCATGGAAAAAGTTGACATTGTATCTAAGATGAACAACTTAAAAGTCATCTGCGATGGTGGTGATACACCAGTTGACCATCAGCATATAGTAATCAAAAAGTCTTTTGATGAAGAATATTACAAGGTCGGTCACACATATTCTATACAGATGCATGATCATCCAAATAGAAAACGCATTATAACAACGACAGATTATTCAGATGACTTTGTAACTGGATTTCTATATGAGAGAACAGACGACTCAATGGATTTCATTATTATTCAACCAAATGCTGTTAATGCAGTAAGAATCACATTCGGTATCGAAGATGTTGAAAAATATAAGGTTGTATTTAAGAAACATTTCGATGAAGATGATGTTATGAAGATCATATCTGATGTTGCGATATACACAGACGGTCAGGCTCAAGAACTTGTTGGACCATCACAAACAATGGTCTTAAGAATAATTAAGAAAGAAGATGATGATCATGAGGAAAATGTGTGACATTTTCGCAATCGCAAATGACTTATGTAAGAGAGGAGGTGTTGATAAATCATTAGTAATTAAAATAAAACGAATACATCGTCGATTTGGAAAACATTGTTTGAAACCGGTAGGTATCTCAATATTCTATCAGACAATGGGTGAAGGAACAAAGGTTCTCATTCAAAGAACTGATTTAAACAAAGAATTTGTGTTTGATTTCGGGGGTCCCAAAGAGATAATGCACATCTGCAAAACGTTCTACTCAATGAACTCAAAATTGGGAAAAGATGAGGGTGATGAATGGATCCAAGACACAATTGCTTCGGCATTAGATATCAGCACAGGTCTTGTAAATAAAGCAATACATGCTAAATCCGTTAAGGAATTTGATGTCAAACGAAACAGGAATATCAATAGAGATCTAATTGATGATTTAAACATAGAATTGAATAAAAATAAAAAGAAAAGGACTGATGACTCCCCAGAAACCAGAGACAATATATGTTGACCATTCACAACATCAATATACTAAAACTTTTTAAGGAAGGAATGGTACAATGGCTACTAAGAAACAAAGTGCTCTTGAAACAGAACTTAAAGATGCTGATCTGATGACTATACTGTCTAATGGTGGTCAATCTAAAGTATTTGAAAAGAACACCCTTGTTGATTACTGTTACTCCACAGGTATAAGTGTTATAGACTATGCTCTTGGATACAGAGTTAATGTACGTGATGCTTCCGGTAAGATAATCAAACAGAGAGTCTGCTTGGGTCTCCAGGCAGGCTCATTTGATGTCATCACAGGAGCAACTCAGTCATTCAAAACAACTCTCGGCATTCAGATGTGTGCCAACATAGCATATGCCCATAACGGTAATATTGTACATATCGATGCTGAAAACAGATTATCCCTTCAGAGAGCAAAGACTCTTACCAAGTTACCCGAATCATGGTTCACAGGTGAGTATCCTCGATATGCTATCAAGAATGGTGCAATCGGATATGATACTCTTCAGAACTATGTGACAGAGGTATATGAGCGTAAGATGTCTGCAAAGACCCTTCTATTAAAGGATACTGGTGAAGTAGATGATCAGAATCAGCCTATCTGGTTAATGCCACCAACTGTATTTTTCTGCGATTCTATTTCAGATGTTATTGCAAAGGAATATGATATTCGTGATCGTAAGGAATGGGATAAGCAGAAAGAGATGCGTTCTAATACTGATGGTATGCAGAATGCTAAGACACTTAAGGGTGTTATCAATGATATTCTTCCTATGATGAAAGAAGCAAATATCATATTCATTACTATTGCTCATGAGAATGCAAACGTTGCAATGACAGCATTTGCAGGTCCCAAAAAGCAGTTCCAGTATGGAAACAAGGACATCAAGATCTCTGGTGGTAGAACTGTTGAGTACAATGCTTCTGCTCTCATGACATTCACTGGTGAGATCAAGGATGATTCACGTTATCATGTTGACACAGACGGCTTTGAGGGTAACACAGTTCTGTTTGAACCAACAAAGGTATCTACTAATGAATCTGGTAATGCCAAGACAGGACTCGGATTCAAGATCATTGTTGATAAGCGTCGTAATGGTGCGGACAATCTCAGAACCCTTGTCAAGTTCCTTGAGGATAAGGGACGTATCAAGGGTGACCGCAGAGGTTATAAAGTATTATCGCCTACGGGTGAAGAGATATCTGATAAGTTCTCATGGAAGAATATCTATGAAGACCTTAAGGATAACCCGGCAGCATACAAAACTTTCATGCTTACTGCTAAAGAAGAGCTTGAGAAACTGCTTGCTGATGCACCTGATGTTGCAGGTGAGATTGATGTATTCAACCTCGATAAGATATGCAATGATTTCGGTAATACTACTGAGTCCGGTTCTTGTGGTATCAGAAGGAATATATCTGAGACACTTGACTATCTTGAGTATCTTGAAAATAAGATTGCATCTTAAGAACAAAAGAAGAAAAAATAAATGGGGTGGCATTGCCACCCCAATAAATTATTTTTTATATGTCTTCCTCGTTGATATGCATTCCGCCTTCTTTATATAATTTAATAATGGCGTCCTTTTTATCGAGGAACTCATATGCTTCGTCAGTTACTTTTTGCAGTTCTCCGTCTCCGAATGCAAGCATACGGTCGATGAGGTCAAGTACTTCTTTCTCGGATACTATATCAGTTATATATCCCATTATTACGGGGATAACCAACATATTTATCTCTGGGTCACCACCGTCTATCATTTTGGACATGGACACTTTGCAGACGATCTTTTTCTTTATCGGAGGCTTGTCCCCTTTTAAGGTACGCTGTATCAACGCCAGGCCTGCCAGTGTTCTTGCCATTCTTACAGCTATGATATTGTCATCCATTTTTAATTCCTCCTTATTATATTTCATTGTATTTCGTCGAGTGATAGTTCTCTTCTGAATCCATACGGCAGAACGTAGAAGTTGTAACCACTGCCGCCTCCTTTCGAAGACGCCTCACAAGCGTATAGTGCAAGATCCTTCACGGTACTGAACTCATTACCTCGTGTGGGGTTGAAGCATCCACCCCAATCAACGCGGATCAGTACGTGCTGACCGTCTTCCTTGGGTCGGAAGCACTTTGTACCCTTTTTAGATATCCAGAAGTCGCCACGAAGCTGGACAGCATCACCGTCCCAGTCGATATTATAATTTTTGTCAGCGTCCTCCCAACAAAGTGAGATGTTGTCTTCATTCAAGACAAAACATATGTTGGGTTGATACTTGCCGTATCTGTTACAGAGAACCTCACCATTGGTGAGTTCGATCACAGATGTTGACTTTTCAATTACTTCTGGCCACATTCTTTCAGCAGCCTCGCGGTCTTTAATGTTTTCAATTTTCATAGTTTTTCTCCTTTTCTGAATAAAGATGTGATTTGAAACGTTTAATATATTTCGTTTCTATTCTTTATTCATATTAACAATATATGTATGAGGATTCAATATAATAGATTTTTATTATGGGGGCATTTAGCCCCCATAATCGTATTTATTTCTTCTTATCTTTCTTTGGTTCTTTAACATATGCTCTCGTTGCAATACCGTAATCTATTGAACGATAACATTTGTTCTTCTTATCATACATAACATTGTCCTTATGTTGATCTGCTATACGTATATTCAATTTTACCTTATGGGTTTTCTCATATTCCATGATAGCATCATTGCATCGTTTAGTATATGCCAGGCATGTTGCATATGATGGTGTGCCAGAACTATGTATTCGTTCCATAACAACAATAGCATCGTTGTTCCAGTGCTTTACTACAGGTGCTATCAGATCTACACGACCCATCTTTTGGAACATTTCTGATGTACGTATCTCAGCCCTGTTGGATGTTATACCAGCACCAGACATGGCTATTTTGTAAACGAGATTTTTATTTGGTGGGAAGAATGTGAATCTTGTCTGACCCCAACATGGAGCATAATCTTCACCCTTACCACGAATACATTCATTTGCAGCAAGCCATGTATTATACGCAACATATTTCGGAGGAACACCTTCATCAATCATTGTATTTACAAACTCATCAAGGAGAGCCATATTCTTTATACTTCCAATATATCGAGCATTTATGATAAGTGAAGTATTGAATGATGATGAAACAATGTTCATTGAAACCTGAACATCAAGAAGCTTCTTATAAAGATTATTAAAGCTTTCCATTGTATGTTTATCCAGAGATGAAACATCTGTTCTTATATCAGAAAACTTATCTATCTTATATATTAAAACATTTATCTTCTTTTGGAAATCGGTTAGATCTTTTAACGAAACGGTTACTTTCTTCAACTTGGCCTTCTTTTCTGCACGATTAATATCATCTATTATTGATTTACATGAATTATTAAAATTTATATGACGTTCCTTATCTGCCTTAAACAATATATCGATGGCATAATCTGTCAAGATGGATAATTTATCCAATGCCTTTGAATCACGTATAAGATATAATGCAGTCCTCGAAGAACGAGTCCAAGGTTTCTTTGTTCCTTCTACATCAGTGCTGTAAACACTATCATCCGCAGAACCTTCCGTTTTATCCCATTTGCCATAACCGGCCTGATGAAATGTTATTGTTTTTTCTTCGTTATTAACGACAGATATTATGTCGTTATTTGGGACTCTGACTTGTTTTGGAAAAAATACAGAACCTGGGCCGGCGGGAATATTCACGACAATATATCTGGAATCAATAAATGATTCAGTTACAACATTATTAGTTGCATTGTGTTCATCATCTATGTCATCTTCGATGTTTTGACCTGTTGTGTATTTTGAATCAACGGTTGGTATTGGCCATTGAGTTGTGTCATCTGGAACATTGTATTTTGATTTAGATAATAACTTAAGTACGATACTATCACAAGTTCCAACGACAGTTTCTCCAGCACCAGTAATCTTTTCAATGAGTCGACGTATGGAATCGGCAATCATTTTGAAAAATTGTTTTATTGTATTCCATATCTTTGTCAATATAGTAACTGCTTTCGATTGCTTTGGTTTTCTACCAAACTCTTCGTTAGTTGACTCTTGTATTAAAGATTCATCTGGAAATAAATATGACTCATATTCGTCACAATTTTCAAGAATTACACGTTGTTTGTCATAATAGTTTAATATCGCGTCAGAAACATCGACTAAAGCAACATTTTCTTCAGTTGTAATATTATCTATTGATAGTAGTAATTCTTTATTCATCTCTCTATCATCTCCTTATTTAAAATATCATTAATCATCAAATGGATCTGGTTGAATGTATGATCCACATATAGATGAGAATAAAGAAACTCCATCTCGTATAGGACAAGTATATCCTTCTTCAAAATGTTCAGGACATTCTTTAATTGTTTTAGAATAGGCCTTTTGTTTCTTCAATATGTCCTTTAATTCAACGAGTTCATTACGTCCACCAAAAGCACCAACATCTATTTGGTTTGTATATGGTATCCAATATGTTCGGTAACCATGAATATGTCCATGAACATTTATGTCATTATCATTCTTTACTGGCATATGGGTAAATAAAACATTATGCCATACAAAAGACTGAACGACATAATCAAAACCACAAGACTTGTAGAATGATTTAGAAAAAAGATCATTGTTACCAAGAACAATGATCTTTTTACCAGACATGGTTTTTAATACATCTTTCAATGCTTCTTTATCAGTGAACTCTCCATCAACAAGATCACCAAGATATATAAGAACATCATTTTCACCTAATGTGTTATTTACATTCTTGATTAACTTATCGAAGTCCGAACGTTTCGTACATTCGGATTTACCCTTAACCTTTCTTCGCCATAAATGCCAATCAGTTGAGAGATAAACTTTGTGTTTATCCTTAATAGCTTTATCTATGATCTTGACAGGTTGATTGTCCTCATCGGGATCTTTTAATGTTTCAACTAATTTGTCTTCTTTTTCTCTCTGCGTCATAATGACACCTCCTTTTTAATGACAGTTTATTATGACGTCCCATTACGGGACGTCATCATACGGTTTTGTCCAAACTGTCTTTTTCCATGTTAACATGTATTCTGTGTATTCTCTGTCAAAGTCGCCAAGATTATATTTTGTGACAAGAGGAATATATGTTCCTCCGTGACAGCGACCGAATTCATTCTTGTAACATATCACAATTTTGTCTGAATTCTTTTCTTTTACTGTTATATTGAATGACAGAGGTACTCCGAGTGTTATCGTGAGAATATATTCATCTGTCTCATATGATGCAGTAGATGTAAAACCCTCTCCCTCTTCGAAAGATAAATCTTCTGTAAAGTATTTCTTGATTATTTCCATTGCACCTTCTGCAAAGGTGTTAAAGCGAGCGATATTTTCATGCTCGCGGTTAATAAAATTCTTGATATTCATATGGATTCCTCCTATTAACGATTGACGTATTTATTTATGAAATGCTTTTTATCCGGATTGATCTTTGTGGGATCGTACTTTCTTGTGATAAATTCTGCATCACATCCTAAAGAATATTTCCATTTGATATCAGATAAATCTATCTCGGGGTAGAATGTTGACCTGATTACCTTGATGGCAGGAACGTGCTTAGGTCTCTCAGGAGGTATTGACATACCATACTGGGTGTCAAATAATATCCTCTTCAAAAGTCGTGCAGATAATGGGTTTGATGCGATCTTCTTTAATTCATCATCTATGTTTTTCCCCCTATCTTTTATATACCTTCTGTAGTTTCTATCAAATGAAGTTTCGTTCTCGGTTGTTACATATGTGAATTCCATTATGATACCTCCTCATTATAATTCTTAGCAAACTCTTTTAATTCATTTGCAATTTTTGACATACGTTTTTGTTCTTCTTCGTATATGTCATGGACCGGACCATGATATACTCCTGCAAGACGCAGAGTTTTTAATTTGTTGAGTTGTATTTGATTTGGCTTTCCTTTATAACCATCAAACCAAACACAAATACAATTGAGTTTATCACACATCCAAGCAGACGTGTCTAATCCATATTCCCAAGGTGGCTCATATGTGAGTGTATTAACAATCTCTTTACGAGTCACATTATACCGTTCCATATATATTTCAATAAGTCTTTCCATATGTGACGGAACGGCATATGTTATTTCTCCTTTGTCGTCTATTACGACCTCTAAATAGTTGACAAAGATTTTCTTATGTATTACTATGTTGAATGGTGAATGAAGGACTCTCTGCTCTTCATTTGATTTTTCGATGTCTGTCATTTCTTTCCTCCTAACTAAACTAAATTAGAATGCATGGGGCTCACAGAGCCCCAAATGCTTCTTCGATAGTATATATTGGGATATTATTCTTGGCCGCCTTTGCAACCTTGCTTGATACATATCCCTTATAGGGGATTACAAGAGCAATAGTTTTAGATGAATAATCATCAACCTCATATCCTTTTTCTTTCAGATAATTGATTAACTTTTCATCTCTTGTACCAGTTAGAGTCACACGTCCTCTTGTTGGTTTTGTTATATCAGTCAATATATTGAATGATATATACTGGAGACAATCTTTGATGTCTTCCCAATATAATACAAGACCTTCACGCATTGCTGAATATGTGTTGGTTGAGAAACCGTATACATAGTTTGGAACACACTCCATCATGAATGAATCCGGTGTACCATTTGCAATAGCGTTTTGATATGTATTAACGGCCTTCATGTTATCGGATGGGAATTTTGCATTGATAACAAGCTGCCATGTTTTGGCAGATATGTCTTTGATTGGTAATGCTCCCAACCATTTCGCCAGATCCACATCTCTTGATGAATCCCATATACTCTTGATTATGTTATTCGCAGACTTCTCTTTGAATCCGTCCACAGACATAATCTTTTCAGGTGTCAGACGATATAAATCACCGATACATGTGAGAATTCCTTCTTCAAAGAATTTGGTTATTGTATTTTTCGCAATACCCATCATCTTCATTTTCTCACAATAACGATGAATCATACCAACTTTCAATCCAGTACATTGTGGGTTAGTACAACGTACAGTCTTCAGTGTTCTGAAATTGAGCTTCGCACCACATATAGGACATCTCTGTGGAATAGGTATCGGAACAGTTCCATCACCATATCCATCAATAAGATACGGGACGATGTTATATACAATACGAACTGTTTCATTATACTTGAGACCAAGTACCATGACTCTATCAAGAGTTGATAATCCAACATGATCAACCTTAACATTATCGAAGTATACAGGTTCAAGTATACCAACGGGAGTAATCTTACCAGTCTTTCCATACTGATAGTCGATATTGATTATCTTGGTTTCTTGAACATTGTTGAGTATTTTGATTGCAACTTCTTCGTATGTGTTGTATTCATCATCAACAACGGATACAACAACACCATCAATTGAATATGTGCAATCATTCAAAACAACAGTAGCGCCATCGGACAATTTATCAGAAATGAATCTATCGATTGAATCAATGTCATTAGCCTGTGTCTTGATTGACATATCTAATAATTCTTTCGGTATAAACTGTCTTTTGTTTCTGTATGCTCTTAATGGAACAAGTGTTACAAGTTTTGCAACATCATCATTCAGTCCTGTGAGAGTTGCAGATACAACATCTCTCGGTCTCTTATACGGCGTACCATCCTTCTTCGTAAGATGTGTTTGCTTAAATACTTCATGACACATTATTGCTTCAAACTTGATGGCATCATCTTTAAGATCATATGCTCCTTCAAACAAAGATGTTACTTCCAACGATTCCCCGTTGTCATAATCACCACGAGTATAATATCTACCAGTGGAATCAAGTGCAACTGAACAACCATCGAATTTTGGTTGAACTATTATTGTTGCATCCAATGGAATATTCTTTGTTCTAAGCCAATCGGTATATACCTTCTGACCAGGACGCATTGAAGTTGTTGTTCCATAAACCTTTGTCAAAGTGCCGACAATATCATTGACGTCATCGGACTGTTTCTGTCTCAAGAAAGGTCTATTGGACTCTCCTGTTGCGTTAAGATATTCTTCTAACAGATTATCATACTCTTCATCAGAAATTAATGGGTTTCCTTGGGAATAAGCTTTCTGATATCTCTCAAGTTCTTCTTTTGTTACCATCATCATCACCTTCCTATCAGATCTAAATAACTTCTCATGTTTCTCTCGTTATCACCCCATGTCATTGTACAGATTTCATGGTTCGTGAGCCATATAATACCCATCTCATAATCCATACCAGTGGTATAGGATCCACACTTTTCCATTACGGTGTTCTCACTAACACCTTCAGGCAGATTGAATGACACTTTATATGTGACATTATACGCAAAGTGAAAAACACCATCGCGTGAGAAAGGCGGTATTTCAGCAGGTGTTAAAACAATCCCTATTTTGGAAGGTTTTGACATTCTCAATGTTGTTTCTCCACCAAAAAGCGTAGGGTGATCCGAGACATAAATGTGATTGGCTGTGAATCTGTCGTTATCAATTCTCTTGATGTAATCAGGTCCACAGTCTATTATTATCATTGGGCATTTAATTGCCATTTTAATTCCTCCTTAAATAATAATATATCATTGGGTCCCCGAAGGGACCCGTTAATATATTAATAAGTCTTCCAGTCTCCGTTTGATTCGGGACCATTGTCGTCCCATGGTAATCTGTTATCGTCACCCCAGTTTACCGGGAGTACTTTACCAGTCCCACATGGAATAACACCTTTTGCAATGTTATCCAGAATCGTACAGATGTCTGTCGTGGCATATGTCGCACCAGGAGTAGTATTCAACAGGTTACCATCCTTATCTGCAACATTATCAACATAAATAATTTGAGGCATTTGAAATACCACCTTTCATATTATTATTCAAAATAATAATATGTATATAGAAAAAGAGATTAATTATTTCTTTCTCTTGGTGTATTGTGTTCCTGATGATGTTTGTTTGCTAACGCGGATATCAGGACCTTCCCATTTACCTCCACCCTGTTCTGTCATGTCACGTTCACGTGTCATCTTGAGAAGACCGTTATCGAGCTTCATGAGTTCTGTAAGGTCATGGCTCATTGCACTGATGAACTGTGTATACTTATCAACAACAAGCTTTATGTTCTTCATTGCCTTGTTGTATGTATTACGGTTCTTGTAGTATACACTGTTGACATCGCCTTCAAGTTTCTTAATCTCATCAAGAACAGCAATAGATATCTCAGCATATTTCTTTGTAACAAGAATACATGCATCAAGTCTATTGTAGATGTTACCAGAATCATTAACAACCTGATCGGTGCCATGTGTTACCTTGACATTGATCTTTTCATCAGAGTAACCAAAGAACTCATTCTGAAGAGCAGCCTTGCTCTCATCAGTAACAACAACCTTTGTCTTGTTGAATATTACCTGTGATAACTTGTACATACCTTCATCGACATTCTTAAACTTGATAGGATTCGATATTGTCTTATGCTGTGCAGCTGCAGTGAGTTTAACACCACATGATTCTCCTATAGCCTTTGTGAGTCTATAAAGGAAGTCTACATAACGACAAGGTGTATCAAGATCCATTTTGTTTTTATTGTCATCGAACAGATAAAGATGTATACCACCCTTGAAGAGTTCCATGATACCATGCTTCTTTATCCATTCTTTCTTTCTTGCTCTTGTGAGTTTACCCTTTCTCATAGAGTCACGAATAATAGCACTCATTCTTGTGAGTCCGTTAACAGCAACCTTGAGTCCCTTGATAAGAAGTGCTAAAGGAGAATCAATCTTTGTATACTGCTTAGGAGCAGATGATACATTATCGATTGCTTCCTGATAGAATGCCTCAACAATTATACCAAGTTCTTTGGATATATCATGAGGATTGTTTATGATGTTTGAAGTCAATTGTGAAGTGATTATCTCATTACGGTATAATGCATCTGTTATGAATGCAGACTCTTGTTCGAGTTCTTCCATATCAGAATCATCACCATCATCTTCTCCTAACATGGATCTTTTATCCATAGCAGTATAAGCAGCTGTCTCTTCATCCATACCACCATTCATGAGCTCCTCATATTCTGCTTTTACTTCAGGATCACGTGGTTCATACTTTTCACCAGTGAGCTTTGATTTAGCATACATGAGCTGTTCAAGATGGAATCTTTCCTCATGACCGATATCGGAGAACAAAGTTCTCAGATCTTCATCTCTTGTATCCTTAGAGGCATCAAAGTAATCATTGATTGCTTCAGATTCTGCGGCGATAAGTTTATTCAGAGACTCAATATCCTTAGGATCGAACTCGTTCTGAACATCTGATGTATCCATACCGAATTCTTCTAATCCATCGGGAGATTCGTCTTCGGTTGTATCAGACTCAGGTGTTTCTTCATCGGATTCATCTTCATCCAAATCAGGCATTTCTGGAAGCTCCAGTGTTTCCTCGTCATCCGATGACTCTTCTTCATCAGCCTCTTGATAGAAACGAGAGAAAGGTAATTTACCAAAACCGAAAGCTTCCTGTGTTGGTTTATTACGATGACCCATGATCTTTGCAACCATTTCGTCCATTTCTTTTCTCATCTTTTCTTCTTCAAGACGCTGCTCTTCTTTGAGCATTGCATCGAAAGACTTCTTTGCATATATTGACATCAAAATATGTGGTTCGATATTTTTTGCCAATATCTTCTTTCTGTTCTCAGCAAGGTCTGTCTCTGTTGGTTTTATACCGAATGAGAATAATGATGTGAATTGTTGATCTATTCCATCATTAATTTCTTTTATTACTTCGGGCTTCTTTATCCACTCTTTTGCAAGTGTTGAACCGAACGCTTCCATTACATAACCCTCTGCAAATAAGAGCTGTGGATGATCAAATAATTCTTTGATCTTTTCAAAAGCCGCACTGAGTGGGATATTGGCGAAGTTACGTTTAAATCCCTCATCACCACGTGATATAACTTCACAGCCGGTTCCAGTATTTGTTACTGTTGTTCTTACATCACCGATCTCATCTATGTGTCCTGATATAGTAAATGAATCTTTACCATTCATTCCTTTACCGACGTTTGTTACGTTAAACTTACCATCAAGAGCTTGAGCAATTTTAGAACGAAGATTGCCAAATCCTGCATCGAACATTGCTTCTTGAACATACCCCTCTTGAGTTGTTTCAGTAGCATCAGTGGAGTCAATTTCAGATGAATCTGATAACTGTGTTTTTTCATCGGTAATCGGCTCTCCTTCGTTTTCCATCTGTGTATCTTCACCACCGAGTTCTTGTTTGTAATGACTATTACTCATGATAAGGTCTTTGATTGTTGCAAAATTTTGATCACATAATCTGTTGCAAGTTTCAAGCAGTTCGGGATTTTCTTCATAGTTCTTATTTTCGATTCTGGTTATTTTACCATTTTCTTTAATTAGGAATACTATGTCTATTGTTGATACACGAATGTATTCATTCCAATAAGTGTTCTTTATGTGTTTTTCTATAAACTGTTCCCAACGCTCATGTTTACTGTAATCAAACTTAACGAAATAATCTTCACCGTCGTTTTCAATCTGGAAACCATCATTATCCAGTTCATGAATGCTATCATCAACGCCCATCGCATATGATATACATAAATCATTAATTTCTGTGGAAGATGATTTATCTTCAGCTGGTGTCGTTTCTTCGACATCATCATCATCGAAATCAAAATCAAGACTTGGTTCATCAATGACTTCTTCATTCTTATCCTCGAATTCATCGATGTCCATTTCCATAAATGGTTTTTTAGCCATTATTAATCACTCTCCTTTGAATTGGTAACAGTTGCACCATATACATGAGAATCAATATCGTTATCACGCATATGGAGCTCTTTTTGTAGCTTGTCAATCTGTTTCTTCAGATCATGTTTCTTTTTTGGGTCGGTTTCATTGTCAACCTGTTTGAGCAGCGAATTGCGTTTATTAACTATTTCGAAATAATTAAGACCCTCAATATTTCTCATAGACCAGGCCTTTTTATCTGCATCTGCTTTCCATGATTCATATTCATCTTTTGAAACTTTTCCTGATTTATAGTCCCTACGCATACGGCGTTCTTCTTTTAATAAAGCATATCTTTCCGGAGACATTTTTTGTATACCAGAAATATCAGAATTTGGATGTAACATTCCGTAATCAATAAGGACAAGATGACCTCTGTTTGTGTCAATGGTCTTGTTTCCTGAATGTAGATCGTCTAAAGATATTGGTGTTTTGATTCCAAGATCACGTTGTATTATACCGATATCATCTTCGATATCATTGGTTGTTTCTGATTTATCATACAAGGCATTTAATGAGTTTTCATATACCTCGGGTGACAATCCTGAATGATTGAGATTATTGACAACCCTTTCTTGTTCTACTATAACTCCGTCTTCATAGTTATTGAGAATAAGAGCAAAATAATCTTTTGTTTCTGGTTTATCTTTAACCAGATTCGTTATCTTGTATTCATTATTGTTTGCAGCAATACCAAAACCAGACATTGCTATCTTATATACAATTTTTGAATCTTCCGGAAATAGAACAAATCTTGATTGTCCTTTTATAGGATCGAAGTGCTTTGTGTCACCCTTTATCTTCTTACTCGATATAAGCCATGTATTATATGATAAATATTTAGGGGGTATTCCCTTATCAATACAACCCTTAACAAATTTAGCCAACATCGAAGGGTCCTTTATTTTACCACGATATTGTGGTGCGATAAAGTTTATGTCAAAATCAAGTTTGTTTGAAAATGCATTGAGACACATTTGAAACTTAATGAATTTATGACCTATATTACCTAAGATATTAATATATTTTGAATACCATGTGGTATCATAATCATTGTAATTCAGTTTTTCTGATTCCGCTGTTAGCTTCGAAATCAATGATTGAGTTTCTAATAGATCAGAAATCTTCAAATCAACCCTCGGATTCAATCCAAGGGATACCTTGTTTTTAGCTCTATCAAGCTGCTTAAATGATTTTTTCAGTTCATCATGACATGCATCAAGTTCTGGGGTTGATTCCTTCGTTTTATTAAGGACATTTATAAATTTACTCATTTTAGAATAGAGGTCTTGTAGTAAATCCAGATGTGTTATCATATGAATAACATCAGGAATCATATCATCGCGACTTGATTTAAACTTGTTTACATTTTTTAAATCCTTACTTGATTCGATGTCCGGACGATTCAGCTGTCTTCCTTGTCTATAATGTATTCGTATCACATCATTATTCAGTATTTGCAGATATATGTCATCTGAAAATTGTTCGGGTGTGCGGTCATGTGCTGTAAGATAATCCGTACCTTTCTGAACGCCTTCCACATAAAAGGATTCTGTCACAGCTGTATCATTATCACCGAGAATGTCCTGGGCGATATTATTTATATTTTTATCTGAATTCTTTTTAAACAATGATTTTATCTTGTTTATAATAACTGATATGAAGTTCCTTACTGCGTTAAGTGCTTTCTTAAAACCATCTATTATTTTGGATATCAGTAATTTATCATTTGCATTAAAAGTATTAGCTTCTGTTATCATCAACATATTTTTTGTTAGATAATCATCATATGCTTCCAATACACACATATCAGAATCATATTGTACACTATCTATTTCTTTGATAAGATCATACATATAGTACCACCTCTGTTTATTTGAATTTATTTAGATTTTTCCAACCGGATGTATCTATACCGAACTTATGTGCTCGACGTAATATCTTACGTGCTACAGTTGCTTTATACTTTAATGGTACACCACGTGGGAACATATGAGCAGCTGCTTTACAATGTGCTTCATCATGTATAGGATACTTACGTATCTTCTTACCATTAGCATCAGTATATACGAGAGCAAAGTCTGAATCAGGTAATTTATTACGCTTCTTAGATGGAAGCTTTGCTTCTTGAATAGTATTCATCAGCTCTTCTTCGGTATAGGTTCGTTCTTTCATCTCATCCATTGTATATGCATGATCGATTGGAATTTCCTCGCCTGTTATAGCATCATATGCTTCTTGAACAGGTCTGTTCCCACCAGTCACAGTCATTCGAACATTAATCTTTTTAATGTCTGAGAATGTTATAGAATCTATCTTATCAATACAGAATTCAAATACCTTACTCATCTTAGAAGATTGATATATGTGATCTTTTATTTCGGGTGTAACATCGATTGTATAAAGATATCCTGATACAAGTTCTGTTGTAGGCTTTATATTCAAACCATCACCCTGAAGACGTACGTGAAGTTCCCGTAAAGGTTTCTGTAATACAGTATCTATTAATGATCTATTCCATTCATCATAATCTCGATTGACACGCTGTCCACGTTGAACACCATATTTGGATAAGTTTTGTGGACGTACAGAAAAGATTGATGCAATACCAGGATAAGGGGATACAAACAATGGACCATCAAGTTTCATTGTTGTAGACAACTTATTTGGAGAACCAAAATAAACTTTATCGAATTGAAGATTGTTTATTTTTTCTATGCTACCACCGTTTGTGTATACTTCATTGGAACGTGGTATAGAAGATTCCTGAAAATATCTTAAACGATTTGGTTTGTATTTAGACACCCAATCTTTAGCAATTGCTTTGAATAAGTTACCAACCTCATATACATCGTTAACCTGTGCTTTCTCTTCAGCTGTCATAACATGTTGACTATCAAGTATACTAAATATACTTGAGGATTTAACATTATTAGCCAATTGAATTATTTGATTGATGTTTTCTATTAACTCATTATGATCGAACTTAACACCCTCATGTTTCATTTTTTGTTCAGGATCAAGTTTATCAAATTCATCAATTGTATATAATATTGCATTTGAACAACGGATGGTTTGATCAATAAGGTCTTTCCATATATCAGGTGTTGTTACAGCCAACTCCCAATCGTCTGGTAGATAATCTATGATATCAACACCAAAACTGTCAGATGAATATACAATATCTGGAACAGAAGTCCATAAATTGTAGCATTTTTCTAACCAGAATGACACCTCATTATCAAGTTTTGTGGCAAGCCAATCGTATTCTGTATCAGTATCTTCATCATCAAATATTGAAGACTCACAATAACAATCATCAGGATCATCATTGTATGGTTCGTCGAATTCAGATGTACCAGTTGTATCATCATCATTAGGACCGTAATATGATTCTTTCACAACATTTGATTTTTTTATTAGGTTTTTTAACTCTGTCAAAACAGCATTCACCTTTTTTGTATATCTTTTCAAAAGATCATCAAATAAATTGATGTTTTTCGCATTTGGGTAATGCTCCGAACATTTAGTCTTTTCGGAAGTTATTAAATCCAAATCGAATTCGATATTTTCTTCGATTTTATTATATAACTTTCTATATTTATCAGCATTCTTGGCCGATTCTTTCATATGAATGAAATTATTCAACACATGCATTACAGCATATTCAATTGATTTAAATTCTTTTAAAACTTTACTGTTTTCATCTTGAATGATTGATTGTTTGGTACTGGTTGTTACGCCCTTTGCATCATTATCAACATTATGACTAACATCGTTATTGTTACTAATATCAATGTCATTTGTTATATCCTTCACACTAAGGGGTTTGTCTGTTTCTATAAATACTGGTGTACAGCCCGGAAATCTTTTGCTTTCTGACATGTCTATCAATATTTTATCTGACGTTTTTGGAGTATATTGATAAATATGTTTACCATATACCTCACCTGCATAATCTATCATATACTTGGGGATTGAGTCATCCTCGATTGCCCAGAAATAACATCTAAAATTTGGATATAAATATCTATGACCATTAAAAACCTTAGATGAACATGTTGGATGTAGTGTTGATAAATTATTTGCATTAGAAAAATGAACGAATTTCGTTTTGTTAGTGCGTTTGTATAGTCTGTTTTGTTTTTTCTGTATAATATTAAATGACACTGATCCAGGTAATGGTTTATCAATTATCGTTATCACATGACTTTCAGGTTTACCAACACCTGTCAAATCAAAAAGTTTTTTCTTCAATGATCGAAAACCATCAGGATGCATTTGTTGGGGATCGCGTAATTCATCAAATATAGGTTTAATGTAATCATATGCCATCTGATATTCATCAGGATTCATCTTTTTGATTTGTGTAGGAACTCCTAATCGATTAAAATTATTATTGGTTATTTTTGGTAAATGCGTATGTCCATTATCATCAGTGCATGCTCTTACGATTTTCTTTATAATAGTCATATCACCTGATTTTTTAATAGCATCTTTTTCTGTCTGTGCTTTTTTTAAATCAGCTGGATATGCTTCTTGAAAGAAATGTTTGAATTCTTCCAAAGCCATTACTCATCACCTTCCGTTTCTAATGAATCAAGAATCACATAGTTCATTGATTCATATATTATGTCATCACTGATATTATATTCATTAAAAATATTTGATAAATTGTCTTTAATGATATTATATACAATATTCAGATTATTGCAAGATTCTTGATATATTTTGAATTTATGATTAGATACCAAATGTTTCAGGGTATATCCATTATCAATGTATTCAATGATTTGTCCTTCTGAAAATATTTTATTCATGTTATTTAAACGCTTCATATCTCGAAGGAATTGAATTCTCAATAATATGTCAGAATCATGTTGACGACAAAGATTGTTGAATTCGTTCATGATCTCGGTAGATATAACAGCGTTTTTGAAATTATTATCGGATGATAATTGTTTTTTGATAACTTTTATCATTTTTTGAGTGAATTGAATATCTGATTGATTAGTATACACATCAGATTCCATGGTTTTCAACTTAAACTCATAATCATGAAGAATCTCGGTATATTCTTCCCTTAGAATATTTATTTCAGCATCATCATATCTTTTATTTGTATTGAGTTGTGCCGTTCTTTTCATAACTTTCAGTACATGTTTAGAAGATGGTGAATTGGACGTCGAAAGCAGATCTTCAAGCATATGAATGGTTTCATTAAAACCGCGTTTACGAGCTGTATTTAAATCAGCCATATATTCATCTGGATCTTTGGAATGATCCGACATAATCTCATTTGAATGTTTACTGATGAATGCCTTAATCATATCCTGGTCAGAAATATCATTTTTATGAGTATAAACAATCCTGTTTGTAGATATACCATTATCAGTTTTTGATATGGTTTTTCTTAGATCCTGTAATACATGATTCTTTTCATGAAGATACTTTGTAAATCCATGACCCCTATTAAGATCATTTGGATTTATATTCATTATAACATAAAATATTTGCTTGTTATAATCTCTTCGTATTCCACCAACAGCAGTTGGTTTGTTTGAATCAAATGTTAATTTAACATATCTTTCATTACCAGAAGATTTATCTGTTATAATTCCATATTCAGAATGATTGTTCTTTTCAATACCAAGATCATTGCGTATCTTGTTTTTATCTCGATCAACTTTTGTCTTATGTGATGCTTCTTGAAAGAAATGTTTGAATTCTTCCAAAGCCATTACCTATCACCTCTATTGTTTCTTGATCGATTTTGCTGTTTCTCTTGTTTTACTTTTTCATCGTGTATCATTGTAGGTGTTTGCGCATCCATATCACCAGTAAGTTTACGAACAGCATAACCACGAATAGCAGTACCAGTTAATGTTGAGAACACATTCTTTGCCGTGATAGCTGATACATTGCTTAATACCTTGGCACCAATAGCAGCACCTGCAGCACCAAATGCTTGTTTAGGATCAAGACCACCCATTGTTGCAGTAGCCCATGCAACATATCCAGGCACTAACATACTGAATATCTTCATTACAAATGTACATGGTCCACCAAAAGCGATCTTACCAAGGATACGAGCAACGTCTCCACCATTCTTAATATTCTCAGGTCTGTAGACATCACTATTGATGACGTCCTGGTTTGCTATAATAGTTTCTTCACCAATACCATCACCACAGAATTTAAGAACTGCAATAGTTTTTGTTGCTTTCTGATTCATTTCATTAAGCATGTCTTTATCATGATGATATCTCTTCTGAAACTCTTCATATCCTTCACGTAATTCAGCGCCAGTATTTGTTAATGCAGTATCAAGATTTGTTTTAACCTGTTTTGCTGCATCTATTACGGGAGTTGTGATAGTTATGTTTTGTTTTAAAACACCCAATGCTGTTGGAACCTGTTTCATCGTTGACCATATAACATCAGCCAAATCCAGGAAGCCGCGATATAATGCTTTATCTGCTCTTGTGGTTAATGTATCCATTACAGCAACCTTAGAACCGGTAACACGTTGTTTTGTCAATTTAGATACAGTCTTACCAAAGTTCTCAGCCAATGTTTCCATTGCATTCAATTCCATATCGGCTTGTTCCATTGATTCACATTGTGCTCTTCTGAGATTGCATACTTCTTGCCATTTCTGTTGATTCTTCTTGTCAACAGTTTCAACAATGAATTGTTTATAACCTTGAGCTTCTTCTGATAACTGTTTTAATGTATCATTGAACTCAAACTTTGTTACCTGAGTCTTGAGTTCATTAACGACTTCGGGTGTAGCAGTCATTAATATACATTTAACGATATCAGTAATTTCTTTCTTAGACAGAATCTTATGACGTAATTCAACGCTGTAGAATCTTTGAAGTCCCTTGATGAGTTGGTCAGATGATATATCTGGTGATGTAGCAGTCTGTATATTTCTTTCAGCCCTACGGAATCGCAATTCATCCATTGGAGACCATTTCTCTTGAACTACTTCATCATCTCTGATATCATCAGTATTGAATTCAGCATATACTTCATCAAACTCGATATTGCATAAACCAGTCTCCTGAACAACCGATGAAACAGTTACATGTTTAAAAGCATCGAGTAACATAAGACTGTTGACAACGGCATTGTATGATTCTCTCTTTTTGAGTATTCTTCTATTGAAGACATCTATTATCTTGACGATAATACTCTTTAATGCTTCACAAAGTTTACCAATAATACCAAGAACAATTTCCTTGATAGACTTCTTATCAGCATTATCTGCTTCCATGAATAAAGAATAATTCTCTTGTACTATTACAGTATCTTCCGATTCGGCAATGATAGAAAGAATTTTAGTATATGATTCACATACAGAAAAAAGAACATCAAGCTCTGCTTCATCTGTACAGAGATCTATATCATTGATAACATTTGTATCAAACATATTGTCACTTCCTTGTATATATTATAGGTTACAATGACGTTTTATGAAGTACACCAAACAAAGGACGTAGCGGGGCCTATGCCCCGCCGTCCTTATGGTGTAACGTTTTCGGCACTGTCGCACCGCAGTAGATCTCTTAATTCAAATTACATGAAACGACCAGGTCTCTTAGGCTCAAGAGGAGTGTCATTCTTCTTGTAACCGAGAGAGATGTCAGGTGTCTCCTCAACTTCCATTGAGAACATGCCGCTCTTCAGCTTGTTGTTGCCGCCTGATACGATAGCCTCAGGATTGAATGGAGTGAACTTTTCCTGGAAAAGATCAGAATAACCTGTTGAACCAGGCATTACAGATTCCTGAGTTACATCTTCTGAACCGAAATCGAAATCGAGATCATTTACGAATTTATCAGCCATTGTAAAATTCTCCTTTACAGATTATTTACCATACATATCTTTCAACATGTTCTGAATATACAGTTTGTTGACCGCGATGATTAAACGGTATGTATGAGTATAATTGATAGTGTCGAATACCAGGACACGACGTTTCCAGTCTACCCAGTATCCATCATCTATTAAACATTTGTTTTCTCTCAATTTGACTGAGAGGAATAATCCCACATCCATGTGATGTTTCAAATGATAATCAATCATTTCATTTAGAGCGTTTCCAAATGAAGATCCTATGTATACTTCTTTTTCATCCCAATCCATCTTTATGATGGGTCGAGCCTGAATAATCCATCCGTAAGCCAACGGAAAGTCTTTCTCATTCCAAACGTCCGAGAATATTGGAATTGCGATTGACGAAGCCTTTGGTTGCAGTTTTCTAAACGGACCCGGGTTAGGGACACAGAGATCATACATTCCTATCGTATTGAATTCACAACGTAATGTGAATGTTATTGGATAATCGGATTCAACCAAATTATTTGATTTACTTCCGTTAGTATAGTTCAGTTCGCCGATATTACACAGCAATGCTGTCATGTAGTGTGAATAAAATGCATCTACATGTCTTCCAGATGAGAATCTGTAGGACACAGGAAATACAGAGTTCATATTCAGATAGTCAACGAATCTTGACACGTTACCATCCTTATCCTTCACAGGTATACCAGCATATCTTGCGGTTTCCTCCAAGAATCCATCAGGTATTGCCATCTCCAACGCAGTATCAATATCAAAGAAACCTCCATCTGTCGGAAGTTTGTTTATAAGATAACTTGCCCAACGAAGTTGTTCTGCCATACTCTGAAACGATAATACGAAATCAAAGTATACAACAGTACGATTGATCTTACCACGCCACATTATTTTCTTCTGTTTGTCGAAAAACAATTCCGGCATTTCAGAGCGATTCTGAAAACGATTTGACGTAGTATTCCAAGTTGTTGTTGCAAAACTTCCTGCAGCAAGTCTATTGTCCAGACCAGATAAAGATACTCGTGGAGAAACAACACACAATGGATATGGTTGTGTTCGGATTTGTTTTGGTGTATGTCTTAATTGACGATGAGCTAACTGAGTAGAAGGCATCGCTGTTGCAAATGTATTATCCGGAAATAGATCCAGAACAAATTGCAGTATTACAGCTGTTGCATTTCCTATCGAGTGCATAATATCCGTACCACTCTGACAAGCAAGTGACAATGAATATCCGTGTTCGTTACCTCGTGGAGATAAACTGTTGTATTGGTATGACAACCTACGTTTGTCACGGACATCATAGTCTGTTATGCCCTCATTGAAATTATTGATATTATCCTTGTTAGGATGGTATTCATTGTAATTACTCACTTTGAACCCTCGATATCAATAATGATAGTATGTTGGAAAACTTTTCAATGTTGTAATAGCGTATGTACTTAAAGTTGAAGTCCATTATTGTTGGACATCTATTAAGTATCATCAAGGGTCTCCACATGTTTGTGGTCTTGTATTTATCATACGCACATTTCTTAGGATTGCGGATATATTTAGGATCGAATTCCTCAACTTGTATCATGTCTGGAATAGTATCTATAATCTTATAGAACTTTAACGGAAGATATGACACAACCACATCCCACATTGCCAGATTATTGAGTATATCATACTCTGGAGCTACCAACGTTACTGAAGAAGAGATGTTTTTGAAGGTGAATAAATCTGACTCAATATATTTTATCAAAGAGGGCACAAGAGTCTTTGCATCAGATGTCATCACGGAGCATCATCTCCTTTCTTCACAGTATGCGGACATACATATTGAAGACATCATTATCATCACATACAAGTATTGCCTTATATGAACCATCTGGTTTGTCATTGATAACAGAACCAGAAGCTACCCGTGCAACAACATTAAAGCGATCGCTCATGTTAATTGCACGGGATAGGAAACTTGTAGATGCAAAGACCGGGGACGTCACTTCAATCATATCCCCATCGTTTATTGTTCCCTGAGTATGAATTACACAGGTAGATGTATGGGGGACTGTAAATGAGTCATTTCGGTATGATAACAACATCCAAATCGCCGCCGATCATTTCATATTAGTCTTCAGTCTTTGATTCGATAAGAGCGTCAGCACTGTTGTTGAACTCCTTAACGAAGTCGTCACAAGCAGCACGGAGATCCTTAGCAATCTCGACAACCTTTGATACGTTAGCAGATGACTTCTCGTTGAGGTCCTCAGCTGCATCAGAGATCTTCTTCTTGTTGCATCCAGACTTGCATGCTTTCTTTATACGTGCCTCGATCTTATTTCCTTCCTCGCCAAACTTGTTCTTGATGAATGCAGCAAGCTTTGATACAGTTGTATCACAAGCATGTACCTTAGCGATATCATCAGGTGTTGGGTTTGTTGTGAAGTCGTTCTCATTGAACTTAGCCTTCTTGAGGAACTTGTCAGCTGTCTTGATAGCAGCTACACAATGTGTCAGTGAGCAGCATGGCTTTCCATCTTCATCCTTACCAGCATCGGTTGTAAGACCATCCGGAACTACAGCCTTTATGCTCTTAGAATCGAGGAATGACTTAGTGTCAATACCAAGTGCATTAGCGAGAATACAAGCACCCTGAGTAAGGTTCTTAGTCTGCTTAACAGCTGACTTACCCTTGAGGTGTCTTGTGCCTGACTTAAGCTTTATCTCTTTCTTACCCTCTGAAACTGTCTTAGCATATTCCATAGCGTATTCAAGAGTGCCGTCGAGTTTCTTGTCACAACCAAGGCTCTTAGCAAGAGCGTTCATTGCAGCATAAGGTGTTGTCGGCTTTGTAGCTCTCTCATCAAGTTTGTACATCTCTGTGTAGAACTGATGTGTGAGACCGATGAGCTCATGCTCAACTGACTCGTATACGAGATCCATAGCACCTTCTCTATCGGAAGGAAGACCAGCATCTGCTGCCTCCTGAACGATCTGTGAACGTTCGCTGTCGTCGAGAGAAGCGATCAACTTAGCTGCATCATATATGGCTGCTGAAACTTTAACCTGTCCCATTGCCTCCTGTATATATGCATCATGAACAGAAGCATCACCAGTAGCAAGGTCTAACATAATATCTGATACCTTAACCTTCATGTGTGTAATAACTTCCTTTCGAGTTATAGATTTTCACATTCAATGCAACAATAAGAGCCCCCTAATATTGTAGCTATGATGTAAATTACAAAGTTGTGGTTTTGTTATTGTAATATACCAGTTTTTGATTCCTTATACTTCTGAATCAGCTGAAGAGCTTGATCTTTGTAAGCATTAATTATCTCAGCCTTCAGTTTTCTTTTCTGAAGACCAACATGTTTTAATGTATTGAATTTTGGATCATCTGCTTTTTCAGCAAGTAATAAAGCAACCATTGCAACAGCAATATTGTCCTGTGATGTAGAGGTTAATCTCACTGTGTTCTTAACGTCAAGACCATTCCTTTCAGCAAGATCCTGAAGTTCTTGATCTTTTTGGAGTTTCTCCATTATCGTGGTTACTTTAGAAAAAATAGCTTCATCATCCATGAAGTTCATTCCTTCCATAACGATTCCTCCTTTCTTCAGGGTTTACTAATACGTCCCAAGAAGAAAAAAGAAAACCCACACAAAGGTGGGTTTGAAATTATTTATGTGATTTCATTATTTCTTTAATCACGTCGAAGTGATTGAGTGTTTTTCTTCCCTCGTATTCCTCGAGAATGAGTTTGTTATTAATGCACCACTGACCTGCATCACATGCTGCGACTCTCTTGTCGCCATATATGGATTCAAGGTCTCTTCTTCTGAGATAATAGGTGACGTATACGATAGCATCACCATGGGGTATGCCTTCTGGTCTGATATCAATCTTAATAGAATCTTCTTTGCCGATGATAATCATATACATCGACTTATCAGTACCAGTAAAGTTGTATTCAACGTCATCAGTGTTTTCCATTTTTATTGACGACATTAAATAGGCGGTGATATCGTAGAAAAGTGATACGATGCCACCGTTACACCATTCACCCAGTTTGGTATAAAAGTCATTTGGTTTAATTGTCATAATATGACCTCCTTAAATAATGAAAGAGAGATGAAATAGCGTATTCTATTTCTTTTCTCATATTAATAATATATATATGAAGATTCAATATAATCCTTCAGTAGCATAGATTCCATGGTAGCATAGAAAATCTTCACATTATAAAGGGAAATAATCTGGAAGATAATCACCGTTATCATCAGCATAATCAATAATACGACCAGGATCATTTATTAATAACTCATACCTTTCTGCTTTTAATATTGATAATATCTTCTTCAGATCTTCTATACGTTTCTTATCATCTTCATTTGATATAAAAACTTTCTTTTCATATAGCTTAATAAATTCTTCAAGTTGACATGTTAGAAACTTGATACTACCCAATGAGATCTTGGGAATATTTTCTCCATAGAATGTGTACATATACATTTATTATACTCTCCTCTCTTTAACACAACAATTTCTAAAACACTTTTACGTGATTTATACATATTAAAAATATATTTATGGAGGAATGCTTTTATGTTTAATATCGAAGATAAGGAAACAATCATGAAGTTGATTGATTGTCGTTCTAATGATGAGGTTATTATTCCAATCTATATTAGTATTGGAAATAAGAAATACCTCATTGTGGATATGGATGAGATTGATACTTGTTCACCATCTATATTCAAAATAGGATTTGGTTCATCTGATTCTGTATTTATCAGAAATAAGTTTCCTAAGAGTAAACTGATAAACTTTTCTAATTCAAAAGTCTTCAGTCAGTATGATGAAGATAAACAATGTGTCATTGAATACTATGTATTCGAATCATCAGATATAGAATATGATAGAACAGATCTTACTAATGAAATCAATAAATGGTATCATACTTTACTTGATCATGTAATGGAGCATGTAGAAATTGTTAAAAAAGAAAGAATAAGAAAAACTATGGAAGAATTATCTTAATAATTATTTTAGAATTTCATCTATATATAATAATATAGATGGGTAACTGTTAGAAGTATTAAGATATATTATATATGATGAAAAGAGGGATGTAAGTTGAAACAAGATGTCTATGAATTCAAAGAAGCATTTAAAGAGAAACTGTTGTCATATGGTGTGTTAAAACGTACGAACGGATGTTGGTATAGATTCAAAGAGTGTCCCAAATGTGGAGACAAGAAATGGCATTGTTATATTAAGATTGATTCTAATGATGATGGTCCGATGGGTTATAACTGTTTCAAGTGTAATAGTCACGGTGCTGTGACACGAGAATTCATCGAAGCAATGGGTTATATCAATCTCAATGATATGACATTACCAAAGTTCATTGGTGGACGTCGATTAAATATTGGAGAAACAATATCAACAAAGATTCCGGATATGACGGTATCGGATTCTGATAATATTGAAATGATCTGTGAATATGTTCATTCACGTGTTGGTCGTTATCCAACATTACAAGAACTGCAAGCTTTTCATTTTGTCGGTAATCCTCGAAAATATGTTACTGATTATTTGGGTATCGATAATATTGAAACTATCCGTAATCGTTACTGGTTCCAAATGACCAATGGTAATATCATCGGTAGATATAAGAATGATAATACTGATATGAGATGGATTAAATATAAGACAACAAAGTGCAGGAATGTTGGGTTGTATCGTATATCCGTTCCTGTTGATTTATATCAACCCATCAATATTATAATATCCGAAGGAGTAATGGATTCGATTGGATTGTATTATAATTATGCGGGTTGTGAGAATAATCTATATGTGTCGGTAATGGGTAAACAATATACCAAAGGATTGCAGTATGCAATCGATCGTGGTATATTTGGTGATTCTGTTTCTGTACGCATAATGAAAGATTCAGATGTACCTATGGATCAAATGTATATTGATTGGCGAATGAAATCTCTATTTAAAAAGATAGAGATTTATGAAAACCATGCCGCCAAAGATTACGGTGTAATACCGGAATTATTTGACGTTCATAAGGTTATTGATAGAAGGAGGTGAAGATGATGAATGACAAAAACAAAAGTCCCGGTGAAGATGATTTGCCGGAGGACATGACAGTCGATGAACTCAAACAGGCAATAAAAGCCATGATCAATGAAGATATCGAAAGATATGTTGGTCGTGAGAAAACAATCACAGAAGACAAATAATTTTAACTGGAGGAAAATGGAAATGACCAAGAAAAAATCCTTTGTATCATTGATAATGATATTACTTGGTGTATTAATCCCGATTGGGGTAATTGCATTAACATCATGCAACAAACAGATCGTTGACACAACCTATTCATTCGATACCGCAATTATGTATGTTGGTGGAGAATGGTTAACAGTTGATGTTGACTCCTGGAAGGATTATGAAGATGGAGATCAGATCCAGATCAAAACAAAAGACGGTAATATTTATCTGGTACATTCAACGAATGTTACTCTGATAAATTCTAAGTGAGGTATATAATGAAGCAGAATAAATTAATCCGTAGGAGAGATTATCATGTTTAACAAGATAAAATCATTCATTACAAAAAGAAGACTCATAACAGCCATAAAGAAAACCGAGGCTCTTATGTCTACATATACCGGTAAAACCGTAGTCGGTTTATCCGGATCAAGAAACAAACACACAGAATATTTCAGATGGATGGAAACAACCCATCCTGACTGGAGATACACCGTACTTGATGCCGATGGTATGATTTTCGTATCTATCGACAAGAATAAGAATTAATAGAGGAGGTGAAACCATGGGTGTCAATATGAAAGAACCTACCGGAGAAGGAGCAGCTTTCGAAGCAGCATTAGGATTTGAGTCCAAAGACAAAGACTTTCCAAAGCCATCACCTAAAACTGATGAATGGCAGAAGTATATCGATGGTGCTATCTGTCCAACCAAGGATGTTATCAAAACACGTCCATCAAAAGATGAATACTATTTAAACATTGCGCAAGAAGTTTCATCTCGTGGAACATGTCTTCGTCGTAGATTTGGTGCAATCATCGTTAAAGACGATACAATCATTTCTACTGGATATGTTGGTGCACCGCGTGATCGTATCAATTGTTGTGATCGCGGAACATGTTTCCGTATGGAGAACAATATTCCTTCTGGACAGCGGTATGAATTATGTCGTTCTGTTCATGCTGAAATGAACGCCATAATCAATGCAGATCCTATAAAGCGCAAAGGATCAACAATGTATCTCGTTGGTGTTGAAAACAATGGATCATTCACTGAAGCAGATTGCTGTTCAATGTGCAAAAGAATGATAATCAATTCAGGTGTTGCAATCGTTGTATTCCGTACTGCAACTGGAGGCATTCGTGAAGTAAACGTTCGTGATTGGGTCGATGATGATGACTCATTAACAATCCACGAAGGTTATTAATGGAGGATTAAAATGAAAACCTTATTAAAAATCACAGGATTAATCTCATTGATTATAACCATGAGTTTTATAATCGACTATATCAGATTCTGTAAAAAAGAAACAAATGATGAAGTAGAGTATGTTTATCCCCCTATGGAGGATATCGATATTGACATAAATTAATTATAGGAGAATAAATAATGGATACATATGAGATAGAAACTAATGTAACTCTTCCGGATACTCACAAAGCATTGGGTGATTGGGCAAACTATGAAATCAACAATGTCGTCTCAACCGTTGAATTCATACAGCAGCTTCAGGAAGAACTTGATAAAACTGATCTGAAAGTTGAGAACGTTAAATTCAGAGAGACTAATGACAGATTTGAACCATTTATCATATTCAAACTTCCAAAGAATCTTGTATTATTCTTCTATAAGAAAGCCGCATTTGATAAAGATAAAGTCACAATGCAGCTTAAAGAACTGATCGATTCGGATGATAACACATATAACCCGAAATGGTTATACGAATCAAATGTGAATTGTCCATACATTGATCCTTGGAAACATTTACAATACCAGGGTATGGCAATACCGGTTCCTCCAAAGTATAAACATTCTGTTGATATTCTGATATCTGCAATCAACAAAGTCATTGACGATCATTCTGTTGAAAAGATCGATATGTAATAGGATGAATGAAAAACGATCATAAGATATTGGGGGCCACATGGCCCCCAATTATTTTTTATATTTCTTCCCATTTTTTTCTTGCTGAATTGAACATCCTCAAATGTATACCATCTTCGGCTTCATCAATAACAAGATTTTTCATTGAGATATCATTGCCATCCTTGTCATATACAGCACCAACATTAGGAATATTTCTTCCCTTGATTACTTGCATTCTCTTTGGTATGAATTGAGTATGTGTTTCATCATTTCTTAATGTATAACTGTTGACACGTGGGAATACAAGTTTCCAGTTACCATGCAAGAACTTGCCGGTTGCATCTGCGTTGGCATTGATAATATGTGTCATCTCTGGTTGCTGATATATTGGTGATGATGTTTCATCATCAACCTCAACCGGATTGTTTGACATTACATTGAACATGATTCTTTCATCTTCGACGATTGGTATTACTTGAGAACCAGTGTCTGTACGAACATCAATCTTGTCATATGTCATTGGTTCACGTGATATATGAAGATCCATTGTTTCTGGATCAACGTAATAATTTTCTTTTTCTGTTGAAGTAGGATCATATACCCACATCATTACACCAATACCTGGAACATCCCATACGATTGTTGTATTACCGTTAGTATTAACGAAGTTGTCACATCTTAATTCGTTTGAAGGTATCTTCGTAACTGTATCGGTTGTAAACAGATTGTTGAATCCGTTGTGTACAATACCTACCTCAAAGAAATTATTTCTGAGATTTGTTGGTTCCTTCCATCTCCATAATACATATGAATCAAATCTCAAAAGATTCAGTTCTTGTAATTTCTCACGAATCTTTTCTTCTGTATGATCAGCTGCTTGTAATTGAACACCATTAACAGAATCAATGATTCCATCACAGTAGTATTTACACATATCAACGACATTATCAAGATCAACTGTTTCCGATGGCATTGCTGGAACGACCGGAGTTTTTGATTTATCGATAATATTTATGAATGATGCTGTCTGAAGAACTTCAAGAACTTGAGGATCAATGTTGTTATCCTTCATTATAACCGGAAGTACATCCAACGAAGGAATCATTGAATTGATGTATGATTCATTTGATGCAATACCACCATCTTGTTTTCTGATGGATGTTACTTCAAATTCAGATACACGCATCATCTTTCTCCATGCACCAGTCTTCGGTACGGTAGTAGACGATTGATAGATTTCATACTGATATTGATATAAACCATCCTGTTCTTTTACGAATGCAAACAGATCAGGATATATCTCACCCTTCTTAGGAAGTATTGATTCGAAATAATCGTAATCAATTACGAAAGAAATTTTCAATCCAGAACCAGTACCTGATGTTGGTGTAGTACCATACACATCTGTTGTATTACCACCATCGATGAGATTGAGGTTTGCAATGTTTATTGTACCTCCTTCTGGTTCTTGTGGAGGAAGTATATCAACGGATAATACAGCACCATTATCATCAACTTCATTGATCTGATATGTGAATGCATATCCGCCAACAATACATTCACCTACGTCTGATACTGCATAACCTGAACCAGCATCATGAATGTATCTGATTGAAACATGTAATACATCAACTTCTGGATTGAGATTCTCCCATTCACGGAAATCATTGTAATTTATCAGATCAACTTGAAGCAATGTATTTATACCTGGGAATGCAAACTTCTCAGGGAATCCTAATTCGGACCATACTGGTTGACCGTTCGCCGTAAGTGCAGTAGGACGAACCCATCTACCACTCTCTTTGTTGTATAACTTATCCTTATCGACCTCTGTATATGATGCTTCTGTACGAACATACTTATCATCAATGATTGGTGTTGATGATATACCCATAGCACCACTTAACTGAGCAATTGATGTTGGTATATCACATATTCTTGCTGCAGTTCTTGCGGGCTTTGGATACTGTTCCTTTGCATTGTTATGATATTCTATGTCGTCATTTGATAATACATATACACGACCGATATTATCTGTCTGAGGAATTGGTTCATCATTCTCATCATACTCAACAACACCTGATTCGGGTTTTCCTGGATCGAGAATCAAACCAGCACCCTGCATTGACTCGGGATTATCAGGATCATATGTTGGTGGCTGATGGAATGCATACATAACCAGATGCTCTGGTACTAAATTGGCATCAAGTTCGTTCATCCATTCGGGTAAACCTTCCCACTTGTTGAGATTATAAGGATATCTTTCATATATATCCGAAGCCAGATTTGCAGAACCCATTCTAACACCGGCAAGACCAACGTCAGTAGAAGTTTTTACAAATGGAACTGATTCATCGAAATGTATATCGAATATTGATACCAATGGCGTATCAGTAGAAGAACCTTTAAGACAGTTCTGGTCGAAATATTCCAACTCAATCTCGTATACATCAAGAGATGTATTGTATACCCATGGAGCATCCTTTGACATTGTGAGTTTATCGTTGGGATTACATACAAATTCGATTGTGTAATTTGTATGTGTTGTGTCATTTACTAATACAACTGATGTTGATAATTGTTTATTAAAGTCTGCAGATGAACCGTTGAATGAATTTCCTGCACCACATGAACATCTAACCTTGTAGTTTGATGTAGCAGTTCCATCAGGAGTTGCATCATTGGTACCATCAAGACCAGTATAAACTTTTGCATTGTATGCAGTAGCATTACCTTCATTTGCTGCAAAGAATATCTGTTCACCACGAGCATTTATATTGTTTGAATCAAATGTGAGATTAGATCCCACATTTGATTGGTCACAAGTAAACCAGAATAACGGATAACCAATATAACCATCATCATCAACTGCATCAAGTTCATACTCACCGTGACCTAAATCGGTAATTGTGAATGGTTGAAGTGTTTCTGATAATGGATAATACCATACTGGATTTGTTACTGATGCTGCAAATGTTAAAGTTCTTGATATTGTATAACGACTGGTATCTTTATCAAGAATCAACATTGTCGGCGGAGTTGTTGTTTTAATCCATCTATCGGCATATACTTCTGATGATGAAGTAGATGCACCGAATGGAAGTATACATTCTACCGCATTTGTGAATTTCAGTTTATAATGGTTATAATCTAAACCACCATCAACATATGGAAAGTTTGTTGATGTTATACGAGCAAACATAAAACCATTTACTGCAGCAGAATGTGGAAATGCCGAATTAGTAACAGTAAGTATCTTATCAGCATTTGTCAATCCGAAAGTTATTTCGGATGTGAAGTCATATTTATAAGGTAACTTACGTGATTCAATGATAACATCAGAACCAATGTTATCTAATTGACCCTGGAATATATCTCCGGTAAGTTTATCCTGAATTTGTTTCTTGTTATCGGTTTTCAATAACCAGTGACGGCGTTCCTGTTCAAGAATAACCGACAAGTTATTGTAACCGAGAAGACGCATTATTTTCTTGGGAATCATTATTAAGCCTCCTCTGGATCATAGTGTCTGTTGACTGGTATCCATCTGATTTGATCATCCTGAATTTGTGATGTGTATACTTCACAATTTATGATGAGTATTGATTCATATGATATATCGTTATTCAATTCATCATATAACCTGAAGCCATCCAGCTGTACTGGTTCATCTGTGTCTATTCTGAATACATATGCTGGAAGAGCATCGTAATAGGTACGATCATTATCAACTTTAACTTTTGGATCGAATATCTCATTAGATATCGTTCTGAATACGCCCGTTGGTTGATCTCCTATAGGAGCACCAGTTCTATCGGTAATTACTTCATCCTTATATCTGAATAATTTTACCGGAGGTCTGCGATATATGCTCTCAGGACCATTTGTATATACCAAGTCGTCGTGACCAGCAATACGATCCCAGTATAAGTTATTTCCAACGAAGTAATCAACCAACATTTCTTTTGTATAAGGATATGGTGTTGATTCATATAATAAAGGCAAACTCTCAGGATAGTCTTCAGTAAGTTTATTTATGAGAATTTCTCGTGTAAGAGAATTAAAGTATTCTCTCTTTGTGTTCATATCACTCTTTGTGAATTCATTATAAATGTAGATGTTTCTGTTGAGTTTGAAATTCTTGACGATTGGTGTTGTACCACCTTCATCATCGTTATCAAGCATCAGCATATCTGACAACAGAAGATCCTTTGATGAATTAATATACACTACGTCCTTTGATATATTCTCATATTTGTTAATCTTATCATAGTATGGATCAAACAACATCAGACTTGGTTGTGAGTTAGGTACATTTCTGAATCTGAATTTATTTGTCTTATTATTGTAAACTGGTACATTGAGATCCTGGTACTTCTGTATCGCCATTGGTTCTTGGTAGTCTTCTTCATATATATGACCAAGTTCATACTTCAGTAATCTACGATAATGCATTCCATCATCTTCTTGACCAAATACGAATACAGTATTTTGTGTGCTCTTATTATCCGCATTTATATAGTCAGACAAATCTTCATCTGTGTCAAGAGGTACTGTGTTTCTTACGGTACTGATATCTCTGAAGAAATACATATCATCAACATTTGAAACCCAATTAGATATAGGCTTGATCATGTTATTGATAAATACATCAATAAACCTGTAGTCTGAGTCAAGCTTGTTACCGTCATTCACATTAGCAAATACTTCAAGTCCTGTGAATTGTTCAGTCTTTACAAACTCACAAGTCACGTAATCATGTTCATAAACCCAGATGTTATCATAGAAATCTTGACATAATGCGAAGACCCATTCGACATGAGGAAATACATCATCTTGTCTCATTGCGGTATCATTCCAGTGTGTCTCATCTATGAGGACACCAATCTTCAATCCTGAACCACCACCAAGAGTTGTTGATGTATCAATGATATTATTCATTCCATCAAAGTTTGATCTCTTGACAAGATGTGATGACAGTTCCGGAAAATCGGTTTCAACAAGAACTCCCTGTGAATTGTAATGCAAGAACTTTATCGATGTTACTATACCACTATCAACAGTCTTTACTCTACCACGAATACTGATGCCACCGATATACATAATGAATTCATCATTTATATCATAATCAGAACCACCATTGATGATGGAATATTCAATGATGTTCTCATCGGTTATATCAATATCATCATTCAGATGAATATAACGAGGATAGTATCTGTCGATGTGTGCTTGTCCTGCAGCACCAGTAACATCAATTCCAGCAGGCCATACGATGTATTTACCAAGGTAACTATCACATGGAAGCAGCTTATCCTTTTTGGTTTTATTATATAAGAATTCTTTTTCTTCAGTCGTAAAGCATGCTTCTGTTCTTATATAACGAGGATCGATAACTACTGTTGGTGCTTTACCCTTGATTGCCGTGAGTTGTGCAAATTCAGTAGGTATATCACATATACGAGCAAATGTCAAAGGTGCTTTTGGAGTATGAGATAAATCATTATTCTCATAAGCTGCTTTGTCATTTGATACAATGTATACACGTCCTGTTTCCAGTTCAGGATCAAATCCCATCATACCAAGTGAGAAATGTCTGTTGCCATGATAAACGAATTTATCATTATATGCATAAGAAGACATCTTTGAATTACCAAACTTATATGGATCTGAAAAAGTTATTTCAGACAAATTGTTTGTCTTGGATATGTTTGGATCACCGGGAGTGTATTTATATCTACGATTGTATTGATCTGCGGTATCAAAATAAATTACGATTGGCATATTATTACCAACCTTTTGAAGCTCATTTTGTGGAATAGCAGAATCAATGATGATACCGGCAGTTTGTTTCTCTAATGATGTCTGATTACGATCATTCAGTTTATCACGGATTGCGTATGTTTCTACATGAGCACGATGAATTGTATCATTAATCATGTACTTGAAGTATGGAGGTAATCCATCGAAATCTCCTAATGAATGAATAACACCATTCTTTTTAGAAACACCATTATTCGAATAATCCGAAGTGACATCGACATGCACACCAGAAACCGCATTGCCACATAACTCTTCATTGTTATACAAATACTTGTCACTGAATATTACTCTCGTCACAGGTATTCTTTCAATAGAAGAATCATCATTTGTATTATTAATGAATGCATCAAGACCGATGTATGCATAACACTTGTTCTTATATGTTATACCATCATAATCATAATCTTCTGGTTGAGGTATTCTGAATGACCATTGTATTCCTCGAGCAATACTCATCTTTGTATATGTATGATCGAATTCTATTGTTGTCTCTGACACAGGTTGATCGCCAATTGACCATCCTTCATCGAATTCAAGCAATACAATGTTAGCAATAGATGTTTTGTAGTTTGCATCTGATGTGGTATTGTTAATAAAAGCGTCATTTTTAACGGCATTTACCTTTATGACATATTTTGAAAAATCAAATGTTTCATCATATGTCATGTTAAGTATAGGATACAAGAAAGAACGATCATGTCCATCTGTTCCTATTGTGAGGAATTTAGTATTGTTGAATGTGTTTGGCTGTAAGTCAACATCTGGTGTTGTCTTCAACATGTTTACACACATCCAGAAGAATGCTCTACCATACATTGAATCATCAAGATAGAACGTGATGAAATCTCCATCAACAGTTGGATTAGTTTCTGGATCATACATATCAGCAGTTTCTAATCCAATATGGAAATAGTAATCTGTTTCGGCACCAGTGATGTCAGTTAACTTCAATGACACTTGTTCAACGGTATTATCTGGATTGATAATGAACAACGTTGGAGGAGTTGTAGTATGAATGAATGGGTCTGAGAAAACATGAGGATCAGAAGATGATTGTGAACGAGGAATATTTATTTTCTCGACATTCTCAAATCTTATATAATATGATCTGTCATCAAGAAGAACATCTTTTCTTAATACTGCACAGAGCATATTATCTTGATCATAGGTATTTGTAAAACCGGAATAGTCTATATCAAAATAGAAATCCATTTTGTTTTCTATAAAGATATTTGCTAATGCCGGTTTGTCAAGAAGAATCTTACGTGCTTCCAGCAACATTTCAGAACCCCAGTTCTCTGCGGTTCCTGCATATTGAGAGCCATTTATATCCGTATATCCACAATATCTCTTGGTATGAAGATCATAAAGGTTCTTCAATAACCGAGAGGTTTCTCGCAGTGAATCAGGACCCATAAATGGAGAGAACTCCATAGGCACTTTATTAGCCACTTAACTCATCTCTCTTTCATATATAATTTTAAATTTGACATACACATTATTTTTGCGGACATCTCGGGAACTGTCCTATACTCTATTAAAGAAACAGGAGGAATTAACAATGATTGATTACTTCATCAAACATGCCTACAATCCCCTTAGTAACATTCAAGTCGATCTTGGTGTTGACAAACCATTGTGGTGGTATGTTAAACGGGCAATCCAGGACATTGAGATTATCAATGTACTCGAATTGAATCCTATCGACAACATTTCAACTACACCGTTTATTCATGTCGGAAATTGGAAATGGAATCCATATCCAAGTGCTGCTGAAATTCAGCATCGTCGTCGTGAAACAGGTGATAAGTTATCCACAAAAGTTATCGGTAACTCAAGACTTGGTATTCTTGAATTTGATATTTATTGTGGCGCACGTGATAAGAATAAGAATCTCGAAACAGATGTAATCCACAATCGTCTCTACATCCCCATAGAAGATGACCATGGAAGATATCTGATAGAAAATGTGCTTTACTCAGAATATCAGCTTGTTGATAAGCTGCTGTATCCTTCTGGTAAAGATTCCATCACTCTTAAGTCACTTCTTCCTATAGTAATAAAATATGAAGAAGCAAATGAGACATCAATTGATGGTCACATCTATTATTCAAAAATAGGTATGGTCAAAATATTTACTACAATGGAACCAATCCTGTCATGCTTTATGCACATTCCGGCTCCGTTGTGTTACCTCGGAGTTTTCCCCATACTCCAGTTTTGTGATCATATCTCTGATGACAAGGATAAGTATGATTATTTCCAGCCTATCGCCGATAGAGACATCTATATCAAGGGATACAAGAAGGGTCTTGATAAGTTCGATTATGTTCGTTCTATCCTTGTTATGGCAATCCATCTTATAAGAAAACATCAACCACCGTCAATCGAAGAATTACGTGATCCTAAGTGGTGGGTATACCAGTTATCTTATTATGATAATATCATAGAGCATCGTGGTGCATGCCATGAGATGCACGTTGCTCGTATGCTGGATACCATATCTGCACAGGTACTTCCAATACCTGAAATAGATAAACGTAACATGGTATCGTTGTTAAGGTATATCCTTCAGACTGAGTTTACAGACATCAATATCTATTCTTATGAAAATAAGCGTCTCAGACTCAATGAGGTCATATCAACAATAGTAACTGCAGAAGTATCTGATAAGCTGAAGAAGATGTTTAAGTTCGGTATTCTTATCAAGATGAAAGAAATGCAACCAATTCTCAAGTTCCATACAGATCTGATACTGAAGAACATGTATAAGTTAGGAACAGTTCATGTTACTGACTTTGCAAACGATCTTGATTATTATCAGCTCCTGAGGTTTACCAAGAAAGGTCAACATACGGCGGCCTAACTTTTCATATATGCGGGGAAGCCCTAAGCCGGATAATTAGGGGACGACTCATAGTTTACGAACAGAATGAGCGTTGGGTAAAGCTTCAACTACTAAATGTCGAATGGTAATGCTGTAGACTTCCGAAAGGTATAGTAATAACGTTGAAGATATATCCTCGATTCGCAGGCAAGTGTTTATATGATAAATAAAAATATATATTGTATATTTGGGAGGTGATTAATATGATCACAAAACGAATATACATTGATAGTGAACCAACTAAATATCTGATAAATACTGATGGTCAAATATTTAGTGAATTCACAAACAAGTTTTTGAAACCATTCAAGAATCCACAAGGATATTGTCTTGTAGACTTATATCACAATGGTAAGACATATACGAGACAATTACATCGTCTTGTTGCATTATCATTTATTCCGAATCCAGAAAAATTGGAAACCGTAAATCATAAAAACGGTAATAAAGAGGAAAATAGTGTGGATAATCTTGAATGGATGACAAGACTTGATAATGTTCGACATGCATGGAAAACCGGTCTTGCAAAACCTCGGTATGGCACTGATAATCCAGCAAATGTTTATTCAGAAGAACAGATACATCAAGTGTGTCAAATGCTTGAAGTTGGTCATTTGAATAATAAAGAAATTGCTGAAATTGTTGGTATTAATGTCACTCTTATACGTGATATAAAATTTAGAGGTAAATGGAAACATATAGCCGATCTATATGATATTCCAAAAGTTTCAGCCGGTTACAAAGCTCTCAGAAGGGATATAATTTCTTTAATGGAACAAGGATTTTCTAATAAAGAGATTATGTATGAATTACAACTTCCAGAGAAAAGTAGGAGACATGTCGAATATGTTAGAAGTATATATAAACGCAGCCTCAACGACTATCCCAGAAATGGGAGTACACCCACAAGCTAATGGTGGGCTTGGAAACGAAAAGTACATGAATGTCGGGAGATATGCATGTCACGATATAGTCTGCACATTCACCGAAAAGGTGAAGAAGTTCATAAGAGAACTGCGTGATCTTGCGAATCACGTGAACACAAGGCCAAACTCATTAGGAAGAGTTGATAAACATAAAATCAATTTTGTACAGAGACAGCTTCATCCATCAATGATGGGAATTGTTGATCTGTTGGAATCATCGAAAGATGTTGGCCAGTCTGGTATGATATCACCTTGGGCAGATACATCTATGCTGAGTGATACAAATGTAAACAAATATCCGAATATAAAGTATGATTTATTCCAGTTTATATGTGATGAATTCCCAGATCCTGCATTAACATTTGACTGTGACAACATAGTCGATTACAATAGAATGCTGGATAAACTTGTTGCAGCAGCATACGTCAACTTCGAGTACAAGATACCCGAAAGGAGAGTTGACGATGTCGACAGTTGATACTTATATCTACAAGGCATCAAAGGATTCGATAAATCCAAATTTATCGGTAGCATTCAATTATAAATTCGAACCATCAGGACCATATCAAACAATCAAAGAAAATAGCAGAAAGACGGGTTATATCATTAACCCGTCATATGCAATATCCATTTCCGAAGGTAAGGATAGATCACGTATCTTTATTCCAGGAAACAAGTATTATTCATTCACATCTTTGGTTGATAAGGCTATAAAGCTTATATCTGAAAATTTGTTTACGATATTTCCAAGCATAAACAAATTGGAATTTGAAACTGATTCAAGAGCGCTTGAAAGATTTCAAACAGAGAAAGCTATGTCTACTGCTGGTATGACGGCTGTACCTGCAGTATGGGGTAATGAGGTTAATGAATGCTATCCCGGAATCAAGATATCATCTTTGCATGGTACTGTAACCATACCTCTTGAAGATGCTATACCGATGGTTGAAACATTAAAACATTTCGATCCAATAGTATATTGCATTAACATGCTGAGGTTCTTTGGTAAGATAGAATAAACGGAGGGGGATCATCCCCCTCCAATATTTTTTATTGTCTATCCCATCCGTACATTTTATTTGTAATTGAATGCCAGTCTGACATCAATGCATTTGAAATGTTATTGAAAGTATTTTGTACTGCTGATGCTGCTAATGCTAAACGTGCAACTGTACGCATAGAACCATTAACACGATACTTATCAACACCAGACATCTGAGCAATGTAATCAAACATTGTGTGGTTGTTTAAGAATACAGACACTTTGTTCATAGGTGATGTCATCAATACATGCTGCAAGTCCTTGATGTTTATCTGTACATCAACTTGTAACGGATAACCATTTATAGATACATCCTTACCAGTAGGATTCTTAGTAATACTCAATGACTCTATCATTCCTAAACGAGTACCCCACATACCAGGTATATTACACTGAATTACTGGTGGATATGTATATGCGGAAGCAT
>Ga0116190_1000119_pt1 | contig 81711 bp, 67 predicted proteins | sample AD_JPNTR4_MetaG_FD_89808 | JGI IMG/M metagenome (GOLD analysis project Ga0116190, IMG submission 89808) | Active sludge microbial communities of municipal wastewater-treating anaerobic digesters from Japan - AD_JPNTR4_MetaG | ecosystem: Engineered > Bioreactor > Anaerobic > Digestate | place...
AATACGCAATCGCACGACCCAACACGACAAAGACAACAACAGCTAAACACAACAGGGACAGCGGTTTGCAGACACGAAAGACAGAACACCAGCAGCCAACAGCAGTTTGGCGTAATGGCGGGGACAGTGCTTCGTATGACAGTTTTGTGGTAGGTTCAAGTGCAGTGCTTCGATTGAACATTTGTGCTAAAAATCCGCCACTACGCCAAGCCGCAAACCGATATTTACTGCGCAAGAGGAAACAACAATGGTTGGCTCAAAAAATATTACTATTCCGGAAAATGTCAAACACGTATTTATTTTTGACAGTGCATATGAGCCTGGTTTCTTTATCTATGGTGCACCTGGAGCGTTTCAGTTTAAAATTGAAATTTTTGGTAAAAGTGCACATGCGGGAATAGATCCCGAAAACGGGATAAATGTTATCGAAATTATTGGTAAAGCTTTGTCACAAATCAAACAAGGAAGGGTTGATGATGAAACTACTCTTAATATTGGTTTTATTAAAGCTGGTAGTGCAATAAATGTTGTTCCCGATTACGCTTTAATTAAAGGTGAAGTAAGATCTTTTTCAGAACAAAAAGTAGATGAATATCTTAATGTAGTTCTTGATATTTTTAATGATGAAGCTGAGGCTATGGGTGCCGAAGCAAAAATTGAGTATGAGTGGGATTTTAAACCATACACTTTTAATAAAAATGACGAAGCTTATCAAATTATTTTTCAAGCAATACAAAAAAATGGATTAGTTCCTAAGCCAGTTCTTTCTTATGGTGGAAGTGATGTAAATAATTTCAATGAAAGAGGTATTAAAGCTATAAATATAGGAACAGGTGCACAAAATCCACATTCAAATAATGAGTTTGTTAAAATTGATCATATGATAAAAGATATAAATTTAGCAAAAATTTTACTAACAAATAAATTTATTTGATTATGAAAAAGGTTATACTATTATTATTGGTTTCATTACTATTTGCCCAACCAAAAGGCAATTTATTTATTGTCGGAGGCGGGAAAATTACCAGCCAACTTTATAAAGAATTTATAAAATTAGCAGGGGGTGAAAAATCTAAAATTATTATAATTCCTATTGCAAGTGAAGAACCGTTAGAATCTGGAAAAAGTAGGGAAAAAGCTTTCAAAGAAAATGGTGCAGAGAATGTTGAAATAGTAATTTTTGATAAAGAAACTGCTGATAATGATACTAATCTTGCAAAGTTTGATGATGTAAAGGGTGTATTTTTCGGTGGAGGAGACCAGAATAAAATAACAAAAGCATTGTTAGGAACAAAATTATTAAGTAAAATTAAAAATATTTACAATAATGGCTGAGTTGTTGGAGGAACATCGGCTGGTGCTGCAATAATGAGTAAAATTATGTTGACTGGTAATGAAATAATTAATAAAGATACAAATAATTCTTTTATTGATATACAAAAAGGAAATGTTGAGATAAAAGAAGGTCTTGGGTTTGTTGATCATTTTATTGTTGATCAACATTTTGTTAAAAGAAAAAGACAAAACAGATTAGTTAGCGTTTTACTTGATCACTTAAAATATCCCTGCGTAGGAATTGATGAATCTACTGCTTTAATATATAAAAATGGAGAGTGTAGAGTTGTTGGAGAAAGTAATGTATTAGTGTATAAATTGCAAAATATTAAATCTGTTAAAATCAATAAAAACGGAATATATTCTGCAAAGTCCATAAATTTAGATATTTATGTTGATGGAGATGTTTTCTTTTTAAGAGGTAAAAAATGAAAAAAGGACTGAATACTTTATTATTAATTTACATAATTGTTGTGGCAACTGGAATTTTAACATTTATTGTTCCAGCTGGTGAATATCAAAGAGAAATAAAAAATGGAAAAATAGTTGTTGTGCCTAACTCATATAAAGTATTACCAGAAAAGCATCCACAAGGTATAGGTGCAATGATTTTAGCCCCTATTAAGGGATTTGAAAAAGCAACTGAAATAATTGTTTTTTTATTGATTATTGGTGGCGCATTTATGATTATTCAACATACTGGAGCAATTGATATTGGATTAAAAAAATTAGCTTTTGTTATGAGTGAAAAACCATCGTTACAAAAATATTTTATTCCAGTAACAATGACGGCTTTTTCATTGGCAGGTTCATTATTTGGTATGTGTGAAGAAACAATGCCTTTTGTATTGATTTTTATACCTTTAGCAATAACTCTGGGATATGATTCACTTGTGGGAACTGCAATACCATTTTTAGGTGCTGCAGCTGGTTTTGCTGGGTCAATACTTAATCCATTTACATTAGGTATAGCATTGAAAATTGCTGAGCTCCCCTATGATATTGGTTTATGGTATCGAGTTTTGATATGAGTTATAAGTACTGTTTCTATGATTTTCTTTGTTGTAAGATATGCATATAAAATCAAAAAAAATCCTGAACTTAGTCCTGTATACGAAATTGATAAAGCAAGAAAGATTGATACAAGTATAAGCGATGATTTAAATTTTACATTACAGCACAAAATTATTTTGATAGTTTTTGCATTGAGAATGATTGTTATGGTTTTAGGTATATTAGAATTTGGTTGGTTTATACTTGAAATTGCGGGGCTTTTTATGGTATTAGGATTTTTATCTGGTATGATTGCAAAAATGGATTCTAATACAATGATAGAGCATTTTAAAAATGGAGCAAGAGGTTTTATAGGAGTTGCATTTATAATTGCTTGTGCAAAAGGTTTATTAGTTATTGCAACAGATGGTAAAATTATTGACACAATGTTATATGGAATGTCTAATTTAATATCTGGGTTACATCCAGTTTTTGCAGCGCAAATGATGTTTATTACACAAGGGACATTAAACTTTTATATTCATTCAGGTTCAGGGCAGGCAGCATTAACTATGCCAGTGATGGCACCTTTAGCAGATGTATTAGGAATTTCTAGATTTGCAGCAGTTTTGGCATTCCAATTTGGCGAAGGTTGGATAAATCCCATATTACCAACAAGTGGGGTTACAATGGGAGTTTTGGGATTAGCTGGAATTCCATATAATAAATGGTTTAAGTGGTTGTTATATATTCAAATATACTTTTTTATTCTAGCATTGATTTTATTAATACCAAGTGTGCTGATAAATTTCTAATTAATATTAAATGTCAATTTGTAAAATTATTAAACAAATCATGGGATGTAGCAATGTAAAAGCTATTAGTTTTTTTTGCAGTAATATCATTAGTTTTTGCACAAGTTAGTTATGTAACTAACAAAGGTGATTTTGGAGTAAGATTAACTTTATATGGAAATGTTAATATTTACAAAGGTTCATCAGTTAAAGCAAACAGACATATTTATCAAACATCTTTACTTATATCAACTGGTGAAGTTTTTACTTTTAACAATGTAAATGATTCCTATATATTAGATATTATATTAGATAGTGCAAAAGTTGTAGAAAATCCACAAAAAAGTATTTATGAGTTAACTTGTAGGAATGGTGAATCTAAAACAGATCCTTTATTCGAAACACAAACAACTGTATATGGTTGGGATAGTAGATATGCTGTAATTAAATATACCATTAAAAATAATGATACAAAAAATTTAACTGGGAAAATAGGATTAGAAATTCAACCAAATATTGATGCTGGTTATGGAAATGAAAATATTTCATATGATGCTAATACAAAAGTTTTAATGATGAGTAGAGCTTTGCCAACATCAAAAACAAAAGTTGGTGTGAAATTTAATAAAGAAGTTTATTCATTAAATTCTTTTGATTGGTTTCCTGAATACGATACAATGGCATTAGCACAACGAGATTCAATGTATTGGGATTATGCAACAAATAATCAAATAAATACATATAATAATATGCCAAGTTCGGATGGTCAGGTAGTTTTAGTTTATTTTGATAATATTGATATTCCAACAAATGAAAGTTATGAAGTTATTTATGCATATGCTATTGCATCTACAGAAGATTCTGTAAAAACAATGTTAGATGAAGCAGCAACAAAATTTAATGAACTTACTCGTGTTGAAAAAATAGATACAAAAGTAACCAACTTTGAATTATATCAAAATTATCCAAATCCATTTAATCCTGCAACAAATATTAAATTTGCAATAGTACAAAATGATTTTGTTACTTTAACAGTTTACAATTCGTTAGGACAAGAAATTGCACAATTAGTTAATGAAAATCTTTCTGCAGGTACTTATAATGTTAAATTCGATGCAAATAATTTACCAAGCGGAATATACTATTATCAATTAAAGACATCAAATAATCAATTAACTAAAAAAATGATGTTGATTAAATAATTATTTTATGGGCTACCTTTATATTAACAGTGTGTGTTGAGGTAGTCCTTTTTTTAATTACGGGTTATATTATGAATGTAGTAAATGAATTAAAAAAAATATTAAAGACAAAAAAAAATAAACATAAGTTTATTGCAGAATATTTTATAGATAATTATGATAGAATTCCATTTTTATCAATTTCTGAAATTGCTAATGAGATTGGTACAAGTAAAGCTACATTAGTTAGATTTGCAAAAAAAATAGGTACAGATGGATTCTATGAATTAAAAGAAATAATCACACAAGATTTACAAAATAAAATTAATTCTAATGATATAGATTTTGTTGAAGAAAAATCATATTCTAATGAATTTAAAGATGTTATAAATATTGAAATTGATAATATTATTAGCACTTTTAATAATTTCAATCACGAATTATTGGATGTTATATGTGATAAAATATTGAATGCAAAAAGAATTGTTTGTGTTGGGTTGGGATTATCGCATTATCTTTCCAAAATATTGGCTTATGAATTACAATTACTTAGAATAAATGCTTGTATATTAGATAATAATTTACCAGGATTTAATGAACAAATATCAATATATGATGAAAATGATCTAGTTATCGCATTTTCATTTCCACCATATTCAAATACAACTATAGAAGCAGTAAAACTTGCCAAAAAGCAAAAAATGAAAATTATAGGAATAACAAATCGCAAATCTGCTCCACTTACTATACATAGTGATTATAATATATTTGTAAATACTAATAATTTATTAAATACGAATGCATCAAGTGCAATTTTTGTATTAATAAATGTTATTACTACTGAATTGGCTAAAAGAAAATTAGCTAAATAAAAGGTGAATTATGAAAAAAACTGTAATATTAATACTGATAACTATAACAAATATATTTGCTGGGGTAACTGGAAAAATTACCGGTAGAGTTTATGATGCAACAACAAAAGAACCACTTCAATTTGTAAGAATTGTAGTTATACAGAGTTTTAGTGATCTTACATTAGAAGAAATGATGTTAATAGATGTATCTAAAACAAAAACTTATAATGCTGTAACAGATAAAGATGGTAAATTTGTTTTGTTAAATATCCCACCCGGCAAATATACAGTAAAAGCGATGATGATGGGATATAAAACATCTGTTTACGAAGACATTCAAGTTTATGTTGACTTAAATACAAATTTAGAATTTCAACTTGAAAGTACAGCTATACAAACAGGGAAAGAAGTTGTTGTTTTAGCTCAAAGACCTGTTATACAAAAAGACATCACTAGCACGGTATCAAGAATATCCGATCAAGAAATTAGTAGTTTACCTGTTACAAGTTTTACAGATTTACTTAATATTCAAGCTGGTGTAAGTGGAAGTGGAGGAAATATTCACATAAGAGGTGGTAGATCAGGTGAAGTTGCCTTTATGATTGATGGTATGTATGTACAAGATCCACTAACAGGTTCGCTTGCGGCGGATATTAGTAAAGATGCTATTCAAGAGCTAAATTTGTTAAGCGGTACATTTAATGCTGAATATGGTAATGCTATGAGTGGTATTATTAATATCGTTACAAAAGATGGACCGGATAAATATACAGGTAGATTAGATTACAAAACAAGTGAATTTGGTATAAAAAAATATGCTGATTACGGACAAAGAAGATTTAGTGCATCCTTGGGAGGACCAATTATACCTAATTTCTTAAAATTTTTTGGAACAATTGAAAATGAAGATAGAGGTAGCTATTTACCTTTTGGTTTTTCACACAACGAAACAGCATTTTTAAAGTTATCATTTGCAAATTTTGATATACCCGGAATAGGTAATATAAAAATTTCTACATCACAAAGGGCAAATTGGTTTAAAAGGCAAAATTATAATCACGATTATAAATACATTCCCGAAATGTATTCCATTAGTAGGGGATGGAGTTATCAGCCAGTATTTAATTTAACACATCTTATAAAGAATAATCTTTTCTATGATTTTAGAGTATCATATTTTACACAAGGATATTTTAATGGTGTTGATAAAGATACATCGCAAATTATTGCAAGAAAAGATAGGATTTATGATGAAACAAAAGGGAATGGTACGGAATTCTGGAAATATGCAAATCCTTTGACAAGGACTGATGACCGAACATCAACATTAGATTTTAAATTTGATTTAGTTTGGCAAATGAATGAATTTAATGAGGTAAAATTTGGTTTACAAACGAAAAAGCATTGGCTAAAAAGATTTTCGATAGATGGAATTAAAGATCCTGTTAATCAACAATATGTTGATGATTATAGAGCAGATGAACCTATTGAATTTGCGGGATATATTCAAGATAAAATAGAACTTGGCTATTTGATTTTGAATTTGGGGTTAAGGTATGATTATTTAAATACAAATGTGATGGTAAGAGAAAATCCGCTGGATGCAAATTCTGCATTTAAAGTTAAACCTAGAACTCAATTAAGTCCTAGAATTGGTATAGCGCATCCAATTTCAGAAAATACCAAATTACATTTTGCATATGGGCACTTTTTCCAAAATCCTGACTATCAATACATTTATGAAAACAAAGAATATAAAGTTAGCGTAAGAGAGCCGTCTTTTGGTTCTCCGGATCTCGATGCACAACGAACAATAGCATATGAAGTGGGTGTAGATCATCAATTTGAAAATGGAAATTTATTAAAAGTTGTTGCGTATTATAAAGATATAACAGGTTTGATTGGTACAATTTATTATCCAGCATATTTAAGACCAGGTCAATATGTACCATATTTCTTGTATATAAATGGTGATTATGCAAATGTTAAGGGCTTTGAAATCACTTATGATATGAAATTAGGAAAATATTTGTCATCTAATGTTAATTATACTTATTCTGTTGCTAAAGGGAATGCGTCATCAGTTGAGTTTACAACTGTGAAAACTACAAATCTATATTATTTGAGTTTTGATCAAACACATCGTTTCAATGTTTCTACTTTAATGTTTACACCACAAAAATTCGGGCCTAATGTTTTTGGTACATATATCTTTGGCGATATGGGATTTAATTTTATTATGCAGTTAGCAAGTGGTTATCCATATACACCAGGTGGAAGGGATGCAGGTTTTCAAATTCCAAATTCATTAAGAATGCCTATGAGATTTAATTTAGATATTATAGTTGATAAAATGATAGAATTACCTGGCAAAACTAAATTAAAATTGTATTTAGAAATTTTAAATGCTACAAATTACAGAAATGTACTGAATGTCTATAGCGATACAGGTGAGCCGGATGTTACATTCATGTATCCTGGTGCATCGGAAGAATATATTAAAGATCCTTCAAATTTAGGCGAACCAAAATTTATAAGAATTGGTGCAAGTTTTCAATTTTAAGTGGGTAGATATATGAAAAAGATTACATTAATAATAATTTTAAGTACTTTAATTTTTGCTCAAGTTGATACCAGAGATTATAACAACCGTGGGGAGGAAAATCCAAAGGTTAAAAAAATCTCAGGTATTACTGATAGAGCAGCAGGAACTCATAATGCATCTAATATTGGTTTATTTTTTGAAAACCGCGGAAAATTTTATCCAAGAAGGTTAACACAAGGTCCTTCTGGAGAGTTTCCTATTAATAGCGGGCAACATTATATCTATCATTTAAATCCCTTTATGGGAATAAAAAATAATGTTGTGCAAGGGAAATTCAAAAGAAATGAGGAATTTGAAGCTGTAGGGGGATATCATAATGCTGCAAATGCAAAAATTGCAATGAGTGATGATCCAACTTCTTGGCCGGAAACAGGTTGGCCTGTTAAAGATGAATTTGGAAATCCCATTATAAAATCTTTTCAGGATAGTTACTGTGTTTATAATGATGAATTAAATTCAATGAGCAAATTAGGTATTGAAGTTCATCAAACTGGCTATGCGTACGGAATTGATAAATTTAAAAACATTTTGTTTTTCAAATTTACCATTTATAATAAAGGTAATAAAGATTTAGAAGATTTTTATTTTGGTATGCATACAGACTTAGATGTTGGAAATTTAGTAGGGGGAGTTCCAGAATATGATGATGATAGAATAGGTTTTAGTAAAGAAAAAAACTTTTTATGGTTTTATGATACGGATGATAGACCCGGTTCTGAATGGCCTAATCCACCTGGAATGATGGGTATTACATTTTTGCAAACTCCCAAAAATAAAAATGGTAAAACTGGTATAACTGATATGCACTGGTATATTTCTGATAGCTGGAATGATGTTGATTCCATTGAATATGGAATTATGTCGAGTGCATATTCTTTTTATCAATCTTCAGAAGGAAGCAAAATTTTTCATCCAGGTGCTAACTATCCAGATTTGCATTATGATGATGTAAATACATTAAAAACAGGTGAGGATGTTGCTGCTATGGTAAGTTGGGGACCTTATGATTTGAAAAAAGATTCATCAATTACAATTATTATTGCATTATTAGCTGGAAAAGATGAAAATGAGCTTATGGAGTATTGGCAAGCTGCTTATGATGTAGTTTGGAAATACAATTTTGATTTAAGCAAACCACCTGAAACACCAAATTTATATGCACAAGCTGGAGATAAAAAAGCTATTTTATGGTGGGATAAAAAAGCCGATAATTCAGTTGATAATTTTTCTAAGCAGAGAGATTTCGAAGGTTATAGATTGTATAGAAGTAATGACAAGGGCGCTACCTGGCAACTTATTTTTACTTGTGATAAAGAAAATTATTTAGGTAAGGATATTGGAGTTCAATATGCTTATGTCGACTCAACTGTTATGAATGGTTTTGAATATTGGTACACCTTAACAGCTTATGATAGAGGGGACGGTGACGTTGCATCTCTTGAGTCACCAAAGGGGAATACATTGCAATCGCCTAATACTGTTTCTGTTATTCCAAGAAGTGAGGCTATAGGTAGAATTGCAACAAGAGCTATAAATTTACATAAATATACCGGCAAATCAACATTATTACCACAACTTATAGTTAAAGACGATAAAGCTTTAGATGGGAATGAGTATGAAATTAAATTTACTTACTTTTTGGAAAATGAGATAGGAGTATTGAAATCTTACTTAAGTGATTTGAAAGTAACAGATTCAAATAAAACTTATCCAGGAAAATTTGCTTTTTATTTTACAAAAAATGCTCCTTATGAAGTAGACCTTATTAATATGTATGATGACACAAAATTGAAAGAAGGGCTTGGTTATGTTTTTGGCGTTAAAACAAAATTAGTACCCGGTTTAGATGTTACTGTGAAAGACTTATACGGATTTTCTACACCAGCAGATTCTTTACCAAAAAAAGGAGATATGTTCTCAATTAACTTTGGTATAATGTGTATTAAAAATGGAAGTGATACTGTATTAAAGCCAACTTTGTTTAATTATGAAAGATTATATTCTACATCAGATGGTATAATAATTAAATTTCCTGAACCTAGAACTAATGATTTACCATTAAAGATTAATGATAAATTCAAATTCAAAGTTATTCAAGCTGAAGTTCGTAATGAAGAAGTTAGAAATAATTTAAGTAAAATAAAAGTTGTACCAAATCCATATATAGTATCATCATATAGTATCATCTTTGTATGAGCCAGATTTTGGAGAATTATCACTAGAGCCTTTACGCAGAATACAGTTTATTAATTTACCAGCAGAATGTATTATAAGAATTTTTACTCCAGCAGGTGATTTGGTAAAAACAATTTATCATAACAATTTAACTGGTACTGAAAATTGGGATTTAAGAAGTGATGGCGGAAGGGAAATTGCATCTGGTGTTTATATTTACACTGTAGAAGGATATGGTGAAAAATTTACGGGCAGATTTGCTGTTATTAAGTAAGGAGAGATAAAATGAAAAAGATTTTAAATATAATACTAATAATAAACTTAGTAACTTTTGCAACAAGTCCTAATTTAGGGACATCGGGGGCGCAATTTTTGAAGTTGACAGCTGATGCAAGGTCAGCTGCTCTCGGTAGTGCAACTGTAGCAACATCTTATGGAGCTAATTCTGTATTTAGTAATCCTGCTGGCGTTGCTGCTATTATTCAAGCCGATGTAAGTTTGTCATATTCAAGAATGTTTTCAATGTTTGATTATACATCTGTTGCGGTTGCTAATAATTTTGCATTTGGTAATTTTGCAATTCTTTTTACGAGTTTTAAAACAGATGAGATGGAAATTATCACTGAAAAACAGCCAAACGGAACAGGACGCAAATTTGATGCACAAGATTTTACATTGGGTATATCTTATGGTAGATTTTTAACAAATAGTTTTTCAGTAGGTGCTACTGTTAAATATGTAGAACAAAGAATCTGGAATGAAAAAGCTGCAACCGTTGCTTTTGATGTTGGTACTAGATATACCTTAGATTTCAATAATTTGACAATAGCTATGTCAATGACAAATTTTGCTCCTGATATGAAATTTGATGGCGAGGATTTGAATATCTCTTATGATAAAGATAAATTAATTCCTACTAATCGTCCTTCTCCTGCAAGATTGATGACAACAGATTTCCCATTACCATTAAATTTCCAAATAGGAGTTGCATTGGATTTATATAAAGATGAGAATTATCAATGGTTATTTGAAGTTGATGCATTGCACCCAAATGATAATGTTGAAAGGGTACATTTTGCAACGGAAATCAATATATTTGAGTATTTTTCTTTAAGAGGCGGTTATAAAATTAAACACGATACAGAAAATTATTCTTTTGGGCTAGGTGTTAAGATACCTATTGAAGATTACAGTATTTTGTTTGATTATGCTTATGTTAACAAAAAATATTTAAGTCCAATAAACAAAATTACAGTAAGTTTAGCATTTTAATGAATAGGAGCCATAGAGATAAAAGTTCTTTATGGCTCTTTTTAAAGTATAATTTATTTATACCTTATAGGAGCAAATATGTTAAGGATTTTAATCTCATTAGTTATTACTACTTCTTTAATTTTTCCGAGAGGCTATATTTGTGCAGTTGGAGGTGGAGCAGAAGAAATTGGTGGTTGGAGTGATGCTGCATATCAATGGATAGTCAATAAAGCCAATAAAGGAAAAATTGTAGTTTTATCGATCTCTGATACTGATACATGGTTGGTAAATTACTTTAAATCTTTTGGTGCATCTGAAGTGATAAATTTAAATATATCAAATAAAACACAAGCAAATGATAACAATAATTATAACATTGTAAATTCTGCCAATGGAATATTTATTAAAGGTGGTGATCAATACGATTATATTTCATATTGGAAGGGTACATTATTAGAAACTGCAATTAAAAATGTTTATAAAAAAGGAGGAGTTATAGCTGGAACAAGTGCTGGTGCGATGATACTTGGAGAATATTATTTTACTGCTAGATACGGTTCTGTTTATCCTGATGAATGTATTGCTAATCCTTTCAATTATTATGCTAATATTGATAAAAATTTTTTAAATCTTGCTTCTAATACTTTATTTGATACACATGTTTCTGAAAGAGGACGCATACTAAGATTAGTGCCGTTTGTATTTCAAGTTTTAGTCAATAAAAATGTAAAAATATTAGGTGTTGGTATAGATGATAAAACCGCTTTGTGTATTGATACAAATTTAGTAGGTGAAGTTTATGGCTCAGGAGCAGTGCATTTTGTCCATTTTGATAATTTATCTAATTATACTTTAAATTCATCAAATAAATATACAATAAAAGATGTAAAAGTTGATATGTTGACACAAGGCTGGAGTTATGATTTAGTTAATAAAGTAGTTGTTGAAATTCCAAGCTCTGCCGCAAGTGTAAATTTGACACAAAATAATATTATTGTAAAAGCAAACTGTTTGATAACCGGAAGTAATGATTTAGAACAAAATGTAAAAGCGATTGAAATGTTTTTACAAAATAATTTTACAAAAATTGCTATTTTGTATAATACAGGAAGTATTATAGATTACATTAAAAATTATTTTAATGAAAGGACAATTCATTACGAGGCTATTGAAGTTAAGTCATCAACTCTTAATGATGTATCTGCAACAAACAAATTATCTACCTGTGATGGAGTAATTTTATATGGTTCAACTCTTTCTGTAATTTATGCATTGGCAGATACAAATTATTTACTTTCAAAAGAATTATTTAAAAAATTTAATCCAAACAAATTGAATTTATTGTTTTTAGGTAATACATGTAAAATGATTGCAAAGAGTTACTATGATAATTATGATAATTCAGCAACGGCATCTTTATACGGTAAAATGACAAACAAAAAAGGATTAAATATTATTGAAAATTTAAGTTTTGTTCCACGAATATTTGAGTCAAGAGATTATTATGAAAACAGAGTAAATGCTTTACTTTATGCTCTGATGCATAACAGGGATATTTTAGGTGCTTATCTTGATACAAATTATATTTTTAAAATAGATAAAAAAGGTATTTATTCCTATAATAATAAACCACTAATTATAGTAGATACCAAAAATGTTGGTTATTTAGATTCATCTAAACATATGTTTAGTAGTTCAACATCTCCAAGGCAGGTTATTGCTGCAACAAATTTAAGATTTAATATATCTACACAAGAAAGTGATTTTATTTTTCAAAACCATGTTATAGGAATTGAAAATAGAGGTGAAAAAAACACAGATGATTTTATTGTGTATCCAAATCCATTTAATCCAGTTGCAAAATTGAAATTTAATTGCTCAGTGGATGATTTTTATATGATAAATCTCTATGATATAAACGGAAAAAAAGTAAAAGAAATATACAATGGTAAATTAAATCGTGGGGTGCAAGAAATAGATATCGAAATGAATAATTATTCAGCAGGTATTTATATAGTGAAAATAAAAAATTTTGTGTTTCAAAAATCGATAAATATAATTTATCAAAAATGATATGTTTAAAAGTATTTGAATATCATAAAGATATAAAGATGAAAAATTGAGCATTCTTGAATATACGAATAAAAATAATAAAAGTCAAATACAAAAATATTTGCATAGACAAAGTTTAATGATTATGTTAAGAGCAACGAAAAAATTTAATTATAATTAAAGTAATTTTAAAATTAAAAATCAGAGGTTTAATCATGGCAAGACACAGCTTTTTCAGCGATGTTGTAGCTTTCTTTGATAAAGCTGCAAAACACACAAACTACCCATCCGGCTTACTCGAACAAATTAAAGTATGTAATGCTATTTACAAATTTCATTTTCCTGTAAGAATTGGCAACGAATATGAAGTAATCGAAGCTTATCGTATTGAACACAGTCATCACAAATTACCTACCAAAGGTGGTATTCGTTTTAGCATGATGGTTAATGAAGACGAAGTTATGGCGCTAGCAGCATTAATGACATATAAATGTGCTGCAGTTGACGTTCCTTTTGGTGGTGCTAAAGGTGGTATCAAAATCGACCCTAAAAAATATACAGAAGAACAATTAGAAAAAATTACAAGAAGATATACTGCAGAATTAGTTAAAAAGAATTTCATAGGACCTTCTGTTGACGTACCTGCTCCTGATGTTGCAACTGGACAAAGAGAAATGGCCTGGATAGCTGATACTTATCAACAATTAAGACCACATGATCTTAATGCTTTAGGTTGCGTAACAGGTAAACCATTGAGCTTAGGCGGTGTAGATGGTAGAGTTGAAGCTACAGGTCGTGGTGTATTCTATGCTGGTAGAGAAGCTTGCAGCATTAAAGAAGATATGGATAAATTAGGCCTTGAAGTTGGTCTTGCAGGAAAAAGAGTTATTATACAAGGTCTTGGTAATGTAGGTTATTATTCTGCTTTCTTCTATCAAACTGAAGGCGATTGTAAAATCGTTGGTATTGCTGAATACAATGGTGGTATTTACAATCCAAATGGTTTGGATGTTGAAAGTGTTTCCAAATATTGGAGAGAAAAGAAAACATTACAAGGCTATCCACAACCAGGAACAGAATTCTTAGCTAATTCAATATTCGTATTAGAAAAAGAATGTGATATCCTAATTCCTGCTGCATTAGAAGGACAAATTACAAAAGACAATGCAGAAAGAATTCAAGCTAAAATCATCGTAGAAGGTGCAAACGGTCCTGTAACAGCAGAAGCTAACGATATTCTTACAGAAAAAGGCGTTTTAATTGTTCCAGATATGTTTACTAATGCTGGCGGTGTAACGGTATCATATTTTGAATGGTTGAAAAACTTATATCATGTTAACTTTGGTAGAATGGATAAAAGATTTGAAGAAGCAACATATCAAAAAATTATCAGAATGGTAGAAAATATTACAGGTAAATCATTAACAGATACAGAAAAGAAAGCACTCAAAGGTGCAGATGAGATTGATCTTGTAAGATCTGGTCTCGAAGAAACAATGGTAAGAGCTTATAATAGTATTAGAGATACAAAGATGAATAATCCAAAGATTGAAGATTTAAGAACAGCAGCATTTGTTTATGTAATAGATAAAATCGCTCAAGATTACTTATCATTAGGTATATTCCCATAATAGTTAACCCTCACTTCGTAAATAATAGAGCTGCCTTCCAGAGATGGGAGGTAGCTTTTTTTATATCTTTAAGTTTATAAATTAATGTTTGTTTAATAAAAAATTTATTTTTATTTTTGAAATGTCAATTTATTGAAAGGGTCTAAAAATGTTAATGATTGAAATAATAGAAAATAAATGCGATTTCTGTGGCACATGTGTTGGTGTTTGTCCGGAAGATGCTATTGAGGTTAAAGAAGCAGAAATTAAGATAATAGAAGATTTATGCACAAATTGTGCTAAATGTGTTTGGATATGTCCATTTGAAGTTTTAAAGTTTAATAAAGAGGGTGTAAAAAATGAAAATAAAAAATAGATATGATGTTGTAGTAGTTGGAGGTGGTCCAGCTGGTTCTGTTGCAGCTCGCTATGTTGCAGAAGCTGGTTTATCTGTGATTATATTGGAAAAAGATAGGGATATTGGCTACCCTGTAAGATGTGGAGAAGCTGTTGCTCATGAAGGACTTGAACAATTTATTGATATTGATTCCAAATTCATATCATCATATATTGATAAATTTATTATGGTAGCCCCTAATGGTGAAGAAGTTGAATTTCCTTTAGGTGGTGTAAAAGGATATGTACTTGACAGAAAAATTTTTGACTATGAATTAGCCAAAATTGCTGCTAAATATGGTGCCGAGATTTTAACAAAAGCATATGTATATGATTTGATAAAAAAAGATGGTAAAGTCTCTGGTGTAAAATATGAATTTCAAGGTGAAAAACTGGAAATAGAATGTGATATCGTTATTGGTGCAGATGGGGTTGAATCTCGTGTCGGAAGATGGGCAGGGCTCGAAACCTATGTGAATTTTCGAGAAATGGAATCTGCTGCTTCATATACTATCGCTAATGCTAATATAGACCCAAATGCACTATATTTTTATTTTGGCGATAATGTCGCCCCTCAAGGTTATTTATGGGTTTTTGCAAAAGGAAATAATTCTGCCAATGTTGGAATTGGTATTGGTGGAATGATGGCAAAAAATAAATCTGCTTTGCAATATCTTGATGATTTCATGGAAAAGCATTTTCCAAATGTTCAAATTCTTACAAAAGTTGCTGGAGGTGTTCCTTGTGTGCCAACACTTGAAAAAATCTCTGCTCCAGGTTTAATTCTTGTTGGGGATGCTGCAAGACAAGTCAATCCTTTAACTGGCGGAGGAATTTATTCTGCTATGGTGGGCGGACAAGTTGGCGGAAGAATTGTTGCAGAGGCCATTAAAAGTAAAAATCTTGATCATATTTTTACATATGATAAAGCGTGGGCAGAAAGAATGGGAAATCGCCATAAAATATTTAATAATATAAAAAATGGTATTTATAATTTTAAGGACGATAAATTTAATTCTATCGCAAAAGCAATTAATAAAATTCCTAAAGATGAAAGAACTTTTGGAAAATTATTCCGCACTGCACTTATCAATCAACCATCATTATTGATTGATGTTGCAAAAGTATTTTTATAACACTAGGTAAAAATAATGTGGATTTATAAATATATTTTGTTGTTTGTATTATTTGTTAATGTATTATTTTCTCAACAACTAAGCGAAAAAGATTTACAAGCTTGTAAAGAACTCAATATTTCTAAAATGCAATTACTAAATTTGTTAAATAAAAAAATTTATCAAATGTCACCGGATGAGGTGGATAAGTACTTAGATTATTTAGATTTTACTCAACCAAGTCTATTTAAAAAAGTTGAAATAATTTCTCAAAAGTATCTTGGCCAACCATATGATTTGTATAACTTAGGTGAATTCCCATTTGAACTTTATGATAACAAAAATCTTTACAACTTAAAAGTTAGCGATTGTGTTACATTTGTAGAAAGTGTTTTGGCTATGGCTTTAAGTTACGATTGGAAAAGCTATTTTTTGATGTTGCAGAGAATTAGATATAAAAATGGTAATATCGGCGTTGCATACAGAAACCATTTTAGTGAAGTTGATTGGATACCTAATAATTCCTGGTTGGTTAGGGATATTAACAGTAATTTTACAGGAGTTAAACCCGTTAATGTTTATTCAAAAATACAAAAGCAGAAGTTTTTAAATAGATGGGGAGTATCCACACCTGAGCCAGTTTTAGAAGCTGAGTGGAACTATATTAAAGCCGAAGATGCACATATTATCATTCCACAATTAAGAACAGGCGATTTAGTTTTTATTGTTAAAGGCTACACTCCAGATAATGCAACTATTACACATGTTGGACTTATTGTAGTAGATGAAAATGGTACAGTTAATTTTATTCATTCCGGTAAACCTGAAGTTCAAATTTTACCTTTAATAGATTACATTAAAAAATGGGCACCGGGTGTTGAAGATGATGTTGCACCTGCGATAGATCAAGAATATGATGAAGAGATATTAACAAATGATTCATTTAGCAATGAAAAATCATCTGGTGGAACTAAATCAGAAGAAAATAACAAGAATAAAAAGAAAAAAAGAAAAGGATCACTTAGATTTTTAGGGGTTAGAGTTGTAAGATTAAATGATAATCCTATTCTTAATTTAGAAAAAATTGATGGTCCAAATGCGCCCAAACTTACCATTCAATATTATAAATAATTGAGGTTAACATGAGTTCAGAACTATTTTTAAAGGAATTACGAAAAAAGGCAGCAAGCAGAAAAAAAAGCCTTATTTTACCAGAATCACACGATATTAGAGTTCTCAAAGCACTTGAAATTGTGGTAAAAGAAGGTATTGCAGCTTCTGTTATGACTATTGGAGATGAAGAAAAACTGCGTAAAGTTGCTGATGAAAATAATATCGATTTAAAAGGCGTGAGAATTATCAATCCAGAAAAGTCTGAGAAATTGAGTGATTTTACCAACCTTTTCTATAACCAGAGAAAGCAAAAAGGCAAAGAGATGCCTATAGAAGAGGTTAGGGAGTTAATGAAAAGAGATATCTTTTTTGCCGCTATGATGATTAAAGAAGGTATGGTTGACGCAAGTGTATCCGGCTCTACTGCTACTACTGCAGATGTTATGAGGGCGTCATTTTGGTGTGTTGGGTTAGATCCACAAATTTCCATTGCTTCAAGTTTCTTTTTGATGTTAAAAGATCACGAAACCTACGCTTTTGGTGATTGTGCTGTGAACCCTAACCCTACAGCTGAACAATTAGCCGATATTGCTATCAATACTGCAGATAACTTTAAAAAACTAACAGATTTAGAACCTAAAGTGGCTATGCTTTCCTTTTCTACAAAAGGTAGTGCAGAACACGAATTAGTCGATAAAGTAAGGCAAGCTACTGAGTTAGTTAAATCCAAAAGGCCAGATATTATGATTGACGGAGAATTGCAGTTTGATGCTGCATATGTTCCTGAAGTTGGTAAGAAAAAAGCACCTCATAGTAAAGTTGCTGGTAATGCTAATGTATATATCTTTCCAGACTTGCAAGCAGGAAATATTGGTTACAAAATAGCTCAACGCTTGGGCGGTTTTGAAGCAGTTGGACCAGTTAGCCAGGGATTAAAAAGACCATTTTTTGACCTTTCTCGTGGTTGTTCTGTTGATGATATTGTTAATACTGCTGCTATAGCTTTGATGATGGCATAATAAATTTGAATTCTAAATTAACATTTGTCGAAATAATTATATCAAGATTGTAAGAAATTAGATCAAATTTACTAAGAAGCAATCGCTTAAATTTATTTAGCGATTGCATTTTTAGCATTTGCTATTTGGTTATTAAATTAATATTTACTTATTGCTTTGAATATACTTGAAGATATTATGTTAAGTTAGGATTTTGGTAATTTATGCGATTACTGTCAAGAATATGTCGATAAATTATTAAAAGAAGATAATACGGATGTAAATTTGAACAAAGTTAAAGAGTGCTATAAAATTATTAGATTAAATATAAAACGGTCACTGAGTTATTTTTTATAAAAACTCAAAATGACCGTTTTCATTTTGTCAACTAAGTAATTTACTCTTATTTTTTTTTAATTATCCTTTTAGCTTAATAATGTAATAAACGAATTTATTTTAATTTTGCAAGAGCTTCTTTTAATCTTTTAGCTCCTTCAGCCAAATCTTCATTAGAATAAGCAAAAGACATTCTAACACAGTTGTCATTACCGAAAGCTTCACCGGGAACAATTCCAATCTTTCCTTCATTTAAAATATAACTGCAAAAACTTGTGGAGTCTGTTATTTTTTGTCCGTTGTATTCTCTGCCATAAAAAGCTGATACATCAAGGAATAAGTAAAAAGCACCAGTAGGTTTAAATAGTTTAATCCCTTCAATTTCGGAGAGTTTTTCCATGATGAAATTTCTTCTGTTTTCAAATGCAACTCTCATATTTTCGATAATTTGTGGGTCCATTTCAAGAGCTGCAACTGATGCTGCCATTGAAATTGTTGAAGGATGAGAAACAGCATGACTTTGATAATTTTTTATTAATTTAGCCAGCTCTTTATTAGTTCCCAAATAACCAATTCTCCATCCAGTCATTGAAAATGCTTTACTCATACCATTAATAGTTACTACTTTGTCTCTAATTTCAGGAATAGATGCTATGCTAAAATGTTTAGCCCCATCATAAATAAGTTTTTCGTAAATTTCATCGGTGATAATTATGATATCTTTATCTTTTACAACATTAGCAAAAGCTCTTTGTTCTTCTTCAGTGTAAACAGCACCAGAAGGATTGGAGGGAGAATTTAATAGAATTGCTTTGGTTTTATTTGTAATTGCTTTTTGTAATTGTTCAGGAGTAATTTTAAAATTAGTTTCTATTGAAGTCTCAATAATAACTGGTTTTGCGGAGACTAATTTAATCATTTCGGGGTAGCTTACCCAATAAGGGGATTGAATTATTACCTCATCTCTGGGATTGCATATTGCTACAAGTGCATTGTATATTGAGTGTTTTGCACCACTAGATACAACTATTTCATTGGGTTCGTATTTGATATTGTTTTCTTTTTCGAATTTATTGCATATAGCCTTGATAAGTTCAGGAGAACCTTCAGCATTTGTATATTTTGTAATTCCTTTTTGAATAGCTTCAATACCAGCCTTACAAATAAAATCTGGAGTAGGGAAATCTGGCTCTCCTGCACTAAAGGTGATTACGTTGTGACCTTCTGCTTTTAATTTTTTGATTAAACTTGTTACCTGTAAAGTTCTACTTTCTGTTATTGATGAAACAACATCTGAATATTTCATTTTATACCTCAATAATATTAGTAATTTCCTAAATCTAATATAAGTAAAATAGTTAAATATTAAAAGTTATTCCCAAAAAATTTTTGATTATATTTGAATAAATTGTATATTGAATATATTATATTGTTGAATTTTAATACTTGATATCTTAATATTTATTTAATATAAATGAAACAATTATAATTATCAAAATTAGAAAAAACATTGTATTATTAAAATTCAACTTTAAATTTTTGGGGGATTTATGCAGTTAAATGAAAGAGTTTTCCATGTAATATCAAATACTCACTGGGATAGAGAATGGAGATTCCCATTTCAAAGAAATAGACAAATGCTCGTAGATATGATTGATTCTGTGTTAGAGATTTTAGAAAATAATCCCGAGTATCGAGCCTTTCATCTTGATAGTCAGTCGATAGTATTAAAAGATTATCTTGAAATCAAACCAGGTAAAGCTGAAATTATAAAAAATTTGTTGAACAAAAAAGATTATTTATTGGTCCATGGTATATACTTCCGGATGAATTTCTTGTTGGTGGCGAAAACTTAATTAGAAATTTATTGTTTGGGCATAAAATCTGTAGCCAATATGGAGGTGTCTCTAAAGTAGGTTACTCGCCTTTTTCGTGGGGGCAGATATCACAACTACCACAAATCTATAAAGGATTTGGAATTGTTTTAATTATGTTTTATCGAGGAGTTAATTCTTTGGATAGTTATAATGCTGAGTTTATCTGGGAAGGTGCTGATGGAACTAAAGCTTTAGCCTCGAGATTTTCAACTATGCCGCGATATAATTTTTATTTTCTTATATATAGACCAGTCCTTTATAATCAAACTCATTACGATATAGAATATAAATGGGATGATAATAGTGTTCCATTCCATTTTGCCGATGAAGAGTTTTACCATGAAGATTATTTCATTATTTCACCAAAAGATACTTATTACAAAGAAAACATCGAAACATCAGTTAACGATATAATTAATAGGCAAGTTAATGATTTTACAACAACTAATGTTATATGGATGGAAGGGCACGATTCGAGTGGACCTAATCCCAAAACTGTTCAAATAATTAGAGATATTAAAGAAAAATTTCCTAATTTAAATGTTGTTCATAGCACATTGGAAGATTATTCAAATGCTGTGAAAAAAAGTGCCGATATTGAAAAATTGCCATTAGTAAAAGGTGAAAGAAGAAGTGCCCAAAACGACTTACGTTGCGGAAACCTTTATGGATATGTTACATCTGCAAGGACATATTTAAAACTTCAAAACTTTAAAGCTGAAAAATTATTACAATTTTATGCTGAACCTTTTTATACTTACAGCGGTTTGCTTGGAAATGATATTTATAACAGATATACAGAAATAGCGTGGAAATATTTGGTACAAAATTCTGCACACGACTCTATTGGAGGTTGTTCGCTGGATGAAATTCATGATGATATGATGAATAGATACAAGCAATCTATGGAAATTTCTACTGGAGTTTTTGAAAGAGCTTGTAAATATATTTTGAAAAATGTTAATTTAAAAGATAAGAATAGTAATATTTTTGTAGCTATTATTAATCCATTACATTACTATCGTAATGAAATTACAAAGTTAATAATTGACATACCCGAAGATTACGATAAAGGCGATTTTGATATAATCTATAACGGGGAAATTATCAATAAAGAAATATTACTCGTAACAAAAGTTGAACCAGTTTTAGAGCAATTAGTCAATAGACCAATGTATTTTAAAATGGTAAGGTATGAAATACTTGCAGAACTGAATGATATCAAACCTAATGGATATAAAATTTTTGAAATAATACCCAAAGAAAAATTAGAAGAAGAAAGCAAAATCGAATCATTACAAGAAAGAAAACTTTCTAACAAGTATCTTGATATAGAAATCAACGAAAATGGAACAATAAATATTTTTGATAAAGTTAATAACAATAATTTCAATGATTTGCTGTATTTTATAGATGAAGGAGAAGAAGGACACGCATGGGTTAATAAACCAAAAGGTATAACACTCAATACATTAAATGAAAGACCGTCAATTAGTATTATAAAAACAAAATTACAACAAAAGGCTATTATATCTTATAACTTTAAAACTTTTAGAGATTTGGATGATAGATTGTTATCAGGTATGCCTTTAATAGAATTACCGATTTTGGTTGAAATTAACCTTAATAATAATGAGAAATTCTTACGTGTAAAAATTACAGTTGATAATAAATCAAAACAACATAGGCTACGAGTAATTTTACCTACAGATATAAATTCAAAATATCATTATGCAGAAACTAATTTCGATGTTGTTGAAAGATCAGCTGAAAGGCCAGATACATCTAACTGGATAGAACAACCAATGTATGATTTTCCATTTAATAATTTTGTTGATGTAGTAGAAAATAATCGTGCATTAGCTGTATTTTCCAATGGTCTTAAAGAATATGAATATAAAAATGATAACAGAAATTCATTAGCTTTTACTTTAATACGTGCTTTTAATTATGTTATTTCACCAGCTTCGACTGAAAATTATTCATATCAAAATGGTTCGCAAGAATTGGGAGTAAGAACATATAAATTTGGAATTTATCCACATAGTAAAATTTATTACGAAGATGATGTTGTAGAAAATGCTTATAGATTCAATTATGAATTAAAGGCTGTGCAATTAGGAAAAAATAAATCAGGTGAACTTAGTGACTCAACATCATTTTTTGAACTTAGTAATAACAATATTTTGGTATCTTGTTTTAAATTAAAAGAAACAAAAGAAGCTAATAATTATATTTTAAGGATTTATAATCCAACTCCACTTTTGCAAAAAACCGATATTATGTTTTTCAAAAAATTTAAAAAGGTTATAAAAACTAATTTAGAAGAAATTGAAGAAAAGATTCTAGTTGATAATTCTGATACAAAATTTTCAGCAGAATTAGGGCCGAAAAAAATTCTTACATTTTCAATAATATTTTAATTTGATTTTTTCATAAATATTATATAAATTAATGAATTGCAAAAAAATAATTTTGGAGAAATAATGCGTAAAGCTGACATCGTGGATATCGTAGCCAAAGAAGTTGGATTAACAAAATTTGAAACAGAAGCTGTTATTGATGGATTTATCAAAACAGTTATTAATGTTATATCAGAAGGCAAACATATAGAAATTAGAGGTTTTGGAACATTTAAGCCAAAATTAAAAAAAGCTAGAGTAGGAAGAAATCCTAAAACTGGCGAAAGAGTTGAAATTCCTGAACATTATGAACCATCATTTAAAGTATCAAAAAAATTCAAAGAAGTATTTGCTAACGAAAATAACAAGTAATTTAGGAGGACAAAATGCCTTGCGGTAGAAAAAGAAAAAGACATAAAATGGCAACTCACAAAAGAAAAAAAAGATTACGCAAGAACAGACATAAAAAGAAATTAAGATAATATTTCTTTTTTGCCAGCCTAGCTCAGCTGGTAGAGCAGCGCATTCGTAATGCGTAGGTCGGGGGTTCAAGTCCCCCGGTTGGCTCTGCTAGCTTTTTTTATTTGAATTATTTTTATCTTATCTAATTAAATCTTATAATTAACTATTTATTATATCCATGTCTTTTTAATTTATCTAATCAATATTTAAGAGTGATCTTATTATTCTATAAAAAATATGTGTTGAGTTATTAAAAGAAGAATAGTGTAAAAATTACTTGTAAATTTGAAGCCTTAAAACAAGTTGGCACGGAAGGACTTGAAGTTACGACCCTCCCGACTGTGCGTCGGGATGTTCTAACCACCTGAATTTATTTAAAATGAATAAAGCTCCAAACTTAAATTTGGAGCCTTAAAACAAGTGGGCTCGGAAGGACTTGAAGTTACGACCTTCCCGACTGTGCGTCGGGATGTTCTAACCACCTGAATTTATTTAAAATGAAAAAAGCTCCAAACTTAAATTTGAAGCCTTAAAACAAGTGGGCTCGGAAGGACTTGAAGTTACGACCCTCCCGACGATGCGTCGGGATGCTCTAACCACCTGAATTTATTTAAAATGAAAAAAGCTCCAAACTTAAATTTGAAGCCTTAAAACAAGTGGGCTCGGAAGGACTTGAACCTCCGACCCGCTGATTATGAGTCAGCTGCTCTAACCACCTGAGCTACGAGCCCTAAAAATTCTCAAATTGAATTACAAATATAATAAGAATTTTAACTAAATGCAAGAAAAATTTTGCATCTTCGAATAAAAAAATATCAAATTATGTTTGGTATCTTTAAAAAAATATTAGTAAATTTAAAATTGTTATTTAAGGAGTTATGATGAAAATTGCAATTGCATCCGATCACGGAGGTTTTCTCTACAAAGAGAAAATAAAATCTCATCTTGCCAATAAAGGTATAAATGTATTCGATTTTGGAACTTTTAATACCGAATCCTGCGATTATCCTGATTATATCAAAAAGGCTGCAGAAGCTCTTAGTAATAAAGAAGTAGATTTTGCTATTGGCGTTTGTAGTTCAGGAATTGGTGTTTCCATTGTTGCAAATAAAATTAAAGGAGTAAGGGCTGCACTTTGTCATAATATTGAAATTGCTAAGCTTAGTAGACAACATAATAACGCTAATTTTCTCGCATTAGGACAAAAATTTGTTGATGAAAATATTTTACTCGAATTGGTGGATACCTGGTTAAATACAGAGTTTGAAGGTGGTAGACATCAAAGGAGAGTTGAAAAAATCGAACAATTAAATCAATAATATAATAGGTGATAAAATGTTAAATTTTTTAGCAACAGACCAAGAAGCACAAAAAATTTTCCAATTAGAACTTCAAAGACAGCAAGGAAATTTAGAACTTATTGCATCTGAAAACTTTGTTAGTATGGCTGTTTTAGCCGCAGCTGGTTCAGTTTTAACTAATAAATATGCAGAAGGATATCCAGCAAAAAGATATTATGGCGGCTGTGAAATTGTTGATATGGCTGAAAATCTTGCAAAAGAAAGATTAATGAAATTATTTGGTGCTGAATATGTTAATGTTCAGCCTCACAGTGGCTCTCAAGCAAATATGGCTGTTTTCATGGCTTTATTAAAACCAGGTGATACAATATTAGGATTGAATCTTGCACATGGTGGGCACTTAACGCATGGTTCTCCTGTTAATTTTTCCGGGCAAATTTATCGAGCAGTTGGCTATAATCTCAATCCTGAAACTAAAATGCTCGATTATAATATGATTGAAGATGCTGCAAAAAAAGAAAAACCAAAATTAATTATTGCTGGTGCAAGTGCTTATTCAAGAGATTGGGACTATGCTAAATTAAGAGAAATTGCTGATAAAGTTGGCGCACTATTAATGACCGATATGGCACATCCTGCAGGACTTATTGCTAAAGGCTTATTAAAGAATCCACTTCCATATTGTGATGTTGTAACATCTACTACTCACAAAACTTTAAGAGGTCCACGTGGTGGTGTTATTTTAGTTGGTAAAGATAAAGAAAATCCAGTAGGTATTAAAACTCCTAAAGGTGATAGATTAAAATTAATGTCCGAAATTTTTGATAGTATGGTTATGCCAGGTATTCAAGGTGGTCCTTTGATGCATATTATTCTTGCTAAAGCGGTAGCTTTTGGCGAAGCTTTACAACCAGAGTTTGAAACTTATGTTAAACAAGTAAAAAGTAACGCAAAAGTTCTTGCTGATGAATTTATTGCTATGGGATATGAAATTGTCTCTGGTGGCACAGATAATCACTTAATGCTTATTGATCTTTCTAATAAAGGAATTACTGGTAAAGATGCTCAGTTAGCACTTGATGAAGTTAATATTACTGTAAATAAAAATATGGTTCCTTATGATACAAAAAGTCCTTTTGTTACAAGTGGTATCAGAATTGGAACTCCTGCTATGACAACTCGAGGTATGAAAGAAGATGAAATGAAAATAATTGCTAAATTAATCGATAAAGTATTAACAAATTTAGGAAACGAAAAAATTTACGAAGAAGTTAAAACAGAAGTAAAAGAATTAACATCAAGATTCCCATTGTATCCACAATTAAGTTAACAAAATGATATCGAAATTATTATCAATTGTTGCTTATGGAATAGATGCTATTCCGGTAGAAGTTGAAACCCACACAGAACGAGGAATGCCCAGCTTTTTAATAGTTGGGCTTCCTGATAAAGCTGTATCCGAAAGTAGAGAAAGAGTATTATCGGCTATCAAAAACTCCAATTATGAACTTACAGATAGAAAAATTACTATTAATTTAGCTCCAGCTGATATCAAAAAGGAAGGTAGCTCTTTTGATCTGCCTATCGCAATAGGTATTTTAATTGCTAATAATTTAATACCGCAAGAAGCTGTAGAAGGTTGTGCTTTTCTTGGTGAATTAGCTTTAGATGGGAAATTAAGACATATACATGGTGCTTTAAGTGTTGCATATGAAGCGCATAAACTTGGAGTTAAAAAGCTTATTCTGCCGGCAGAAAGTTCATCCGAAGCAGCAATTGTGGATAGTATTGAAGTTTATGGGCTTAATTCATTAAAAGAAGTTGTTGATATGCTTTTGAATAATGAAGAGTTTGAGCCCAAAACAGTTGATTTGTATGAATTATTTAATAATGTAAATAAATATCATCTTGATTTTTCTGATGTTAAAGGACAAGAAAATGTAAAAAGAGCACTGGAAGTAGCTGCGGCTGGAGGTCACAATATTTTAATGATTGGTCCTCCTGGTTCAGGTAAAACTATGCTTGCCAAAAGAATACCCTCGATTTTACCGCCTTTAACATTTGACGAGGCATTGGAAACTACAAAAATTCATTCTGTTGCTGGTTTATTGAAAAAGAATAAGGCACTTATAACAGAAAGACCTTTTCGAAGTCCACATCATACGGTATCTGATGCGGCTTTAATTGGAGGAGGTTCTTATCCTAAACCGGGCGAGGTATCGCTGGCTCATCATGGTGTTTTGTTTTTAGATGAACTTCCAGAGTTCAAAAAAAATGTTTTAGAAGTAATGAGGCAGCCGCTGGAAGATTTGAAAGTTACAATTAGCAGAACCAAAATGACACTTGTTTTTCCTGCTAATTTTATGCTGGTGGCTGCAATGAATCCGTGTCCATGTGGTTATTATACAGATCCAACTCGAAAATGTTCATGCAATACGGCGCAAATTCAAAAATATATGGCTAAAGTATCTGGCCCACTACTTGATAGAATTGATATTCATGTTGAAGTCCCGGCTGTTCATTACAATAAATTAGCAACAACTGAACATGGCGAAACTTCAGAGGATATTAGAAAGCGTGTGATTAATGCTCGTAAGATTCAACAGGAAAGATTTAAAGATTATAAAAATATCTTTACAAATTCCGATATGTCGTCTAAAGAGATACAAAAATTTTGCAAACTGGATGAAACTTGTCAAAATTTACTTAAAAACGCAATGGTTAAATTATCACTTTCAGCTCGTGCTTATGATAGAATTTTAAAAGTTTCAAGAACTATTGCCGATCTGGAAAATTCAGAACATATTAAACCAGAACATATTAGCGAAGCTATTCAATACAGAACTCTCGATAGAGAATTATGGAATCATTAAACAATATTGAAAATAGAAAAGTTGATCATATTAATATATGCGTTAATGAAAATGTTTGTTATTCTAATGAAAATGCATTTGATTATTATGAATTTATCCATAATGCATTGCCCGAAATAAATTTTAGTGGAATAAAGCAAAATATTAATTTTTTCGGCAAAAATATTGACTATCCATTTTTAATATCATCCATGACTGGTGGAACAGATATTGCAAAAGATATAAATTACAATCTCGCAATAATTGCTAATGAATTAAATATTCCTTTAGGTATTGGTAGCCAAAGACAAGCTCTTAAGGATGATACAAAATTAGAAACATTTAAAATTGTTCGTAAAAATTTCAAAGATTTGTTTTTGATATCCAATATAGGGGCACCACAGCTGGCCGATGAAGTTTTTTGCATCGATGATATATTTAAAATTATTGATATGATAGAAGCTAATGCGCTTTATATACACTTAAACCCTGCACAGGAACTTTTTCAAAAAGATGGTGATACAGACTTTAAAGGAGTTCTTAATAATATTGAAAAGATAGTTAAAGCTCTTAACATTCCTGTTTTGGTTAAAGAAGTTGGAGCAGGTATTAATTATGATGTTGCTCATAAATTATTAAATGTGGGAGTTAAAGGAATTGATGTATCTGGTGCGTCTGGTACAAGTTGGACTGCTGTAGAAATGATTAGAAATAATGAAAATCATCCGTATTTTAGAAATTGGGGAATTCCTACAACTTATTGCATCAAAGAGATTGCAAAATTAAAAGATAAATTTAATTTTACTTTGATTGCATCGGGTGGTATAGATGATGGTATTAAAATAGCTAAGTCCATTGCATTAGGTGCCGATTTGGCAGCATCGGCAAGATCTATAATTAAATCTTTAATTAAAGATGGTATAGATAATACATTAAAACTTATTAAAAATTGGATGCTCGACCTTAAAAGAATTCAATTCTTAACAGGTTCAAATAATATAGATAACTTAAAAACTGCTAAAATTTTAAAAAAATCGGAGATTATATAGTGTTAAACAAATACGATGATTTATTTAATCAACAACTAAAAATTATAGAAGATAAATTAAAAGAAATTTTTAATGACAAAAAGCCAAAATCATTATATGAGTCTTGCGCTTATTCAATATTAGCTGGCGGAAAAAGATTAAGACCTATTTCTGTATTGTTTGCAAATTATATTTTTTCATCAACTTTCGAAAATTCTTATAATACAGCATTAGCGTTTGAAATTTTGCATAATTTTACACTTGTTCATGATGATATAATGGATAATTCAGATAAAAGAAGAAACAGATTAACTGTCCATAAACAATATGATGTTAATACGGCAATTTTAGCAGGTGATACACTTTATGCTTATTCTTTTCAATTGCTTTTGGAAGATGCAAAAAAAACTGACTTTACAATTTGTGATGATTTTACAAAAGCAATAATTGAAGTGTGTGAAGGACAAGCTTTGGATAAAGAATTTGAAACTCGCAGTGATGTTACGGTTGATGAATATATGAAAATGATTTATAAAAAAACAGCAGCTTTGCTTGTTGGATGTTTTACTGCTGGTGCAAAAATTGGAGGTGCAAAAGCTGAACAATTGGAAGCAATAAAAGATTATGCTAAATATTTAGGTCTAGCGTTTCAGATTCAAGATGATTTTTTTGATATATTTGGTGTTGAAGAAAAATTTGGTAAAAAGGTTGGACTTGATATTGTTGAAGGTAAAAAAACTATACTTTTACTAAAAGCAATCGAACTTGCCGATGGTAACGATAAACCAATTCTATTACAATTGCTTGATAATAAAGGAACTACATTTGATCAAGTTGATATTTATCGCAAAATATTTTATAAATATGAAGTTGATAAATTTGCTCAAAGTAAAATTCAGGAATATATTCAACTGGCTAACGTTTCTATACAAAAGCTTAAAGATATACCACATTACGATTTCTTAAATTGGTTTTCCGATTTGGTTTTAAATAGGGATAAATAAAAATAATTTATTAAAATTTAATAATCTGATATTTTGTATTTTTGTATTAACTTTCATATTATTCAATAGTTAATAAAATTTTTGTTATAATATTTTTAATTATTTACAAAATGGTATTGAAAAAAAACAAATATTTTGTTATATTACTAATAAAAACATACTATGATAAGTAAAAAAGTTAAAATAGTCAATAAAGCAGGTTTACATACCAGACCAGCATCAATGATAGTCAAGCTTGCAGCAAAATATAAATCCGATTTTTTTATCTATAAAGATGGTATGGAAATCAATGGTAAAAGTATAATTGGCGTTATGACTTTAGCTGCCGCACAAGGGTCAGAATTAGAACTAACTTTTGACGGACCAGATGAAGAAGCAGCAGCAGCTGAAATAGTAGATTTTTTTAATAGAGGATTTGACGAAGAATGTTAAAAGATAAAAATAACATAACAAAATTAACCGGGATAGCAGCAGCACCTGGAATTGCCATAGGTAAAGCCTATAATTATTCAAAAGAAACTTTTACCATTGTAGAAGAAAAAATTACCAATATCGATGAAGCATTACAAAACTTCGAGCTTGCACTTGAACAATCATATAAAGAATTAAGCAAAATCCTTAAACTTGCCCAGGAAAGAATGGGTGAAGAAAGAGCTGCTATTTTTGAAGCTCATCTTATGATATTGCAAGATCAATATTTAATATCTACAATCAAATCCAGAATTGTTGATGAAGAAAAATCACCAGAGTTTATTATTCACGATGAAATTTCAAAGTATCAGCAATTATTGTTAAATTCCGAACATGTTTATCTAGCTGAGCGTGCCAATGATATTGAAGATATAAAAAATCGTTTAATTAAAAATTACCAACGTAGAAGATGGGTCTCAAGAATTGTTAATGATGTTATCGTAATTGCAAAGAATCTCACCCCTGCCGATACATTATTATTTTCAAGATGCAATGTATTAGGTTATATCACAGAACAAGGCGGTTTAACATCTCATGCAGCTATAGTTTCTCGTTCTCTTAATTTACCCGCTGTTGTTGGTGCTGTTGATGCAACCAAAATAATTAATGATGATGATTTAATCATTGTTGACGGCTACAATGGAGAAATTTTTATTAATCCATCAGAAGATGTTATTGCTATCTATAAAGAAAAGATAAAAAAAATACAAGCTTATAATGAAAAACTTGCAGAAATTAAAAATGTGCCCGCAAAAACTTTAGACGGCACAAAAATTACCATATTAGGTAATGTGGACTTAAAAGATGAAATTGAAAATATAATTGAATCTGGTATTGAAGGTGTTGGGCTCTTAAGAACGGAAGAAATATTTTTAGAATCTGGCTTTATTCCATCCGAAGATGAGCAATTTGAAATTTATTATAAACTTTCAGAAAAACTTTATCCATCTATTTTAACAATTAGAGCTTTTGATGTAGGGGGTGATAAAATACTGCCCGCAGATATTAAAGAAGCTAATCCTTTTCTTGGTTGGCGTGGTATAAGATTTTTACTTGATAATCCTGAAATATTTAAATCACAAATTAGAGCTGTATTAAGGGCTAGTGTTAATGGAAATATTCAATTTATGTTACCAATGGTTAGCGTTTTAAGGGAAGTATTTAAAGCAAAAGATCTTATTCAAGAAGTTCAAAAAGAATTTGATGAAAAAGGTATTAAATACGATAAGAATTTAAAAATTGGAATAATGCTTGAAGTTCCTTCTGTTGCAGTAATTTTGGAAGATTTTGCTAATTATGTTGATTTTATAAGTATTGGAACCAATGATTTAATACAATATCTGTTAGCAGTGGATAGAGGTAATAGTATTGTATCTGAGCTTTATGATGAATTTGATCCTGCAGTGATTGAATTTTTAAGAAGAATTACACACAGAGCTTTAGAAGTAAATTTACCTGTTTCTATTTGTGGGCAAATGGCTTCAGACCTTCTTGCATTGCCTATTTTGCTTGGTGTTGGAATTAGAAATTTGAGCATAATTCCAACTGCCTTACCAGCGATTAAAAATGCAATTTTAAATTTATCAATTGATGAATGTAAAAGAATTATTGAAAGATGTGTAAATTATCCTCATCCTGATATGGTAAAAAAAGAACTTCAAGATTTTCTGAATTACAAAGGATTATTATATAAAGAGTAAAATAGCTATTGCCTTAACTCAGTTAATTTCCCTAAGTAATAAGGTAATTGCTGTTTCCACCAGGGCCAATCATGGCTTACATCAAAGCCCCAAAGATCTATCCATGCAGGAATTTTCTTTTCAAATAGATGGTAATTGATAAGTTTATAATCTGCAATTGTTTCTTCTTCCCATTGTCCCTGACCACCTGAAAAAATTAGTTTATTTTCTTTTAACTGATATAGTTTTTTCCTATCGTTTAATGTTCTTATATAATGCACAGGTGTGTATTCTTCAATATCTTTATCATAATAATCTCCTATGTATAAATTAAGTGTTAACACACCACTTAAACATATTAACTCATCAAAAATTTGTGGATATCTAAAACTTAAAATAGTTGCGTGATATCCCCCCATACTGAAACCTGTGGCAAGTAATTTAAGGGATGGATTTATTTTTTTTATAATTGGTAATAGTTCTTCAATAATATACTTTTCATAAAGTTTATGATGATATGCTCGTGTCGGGATATCCCATTCATCATTTGACCATGCTTCGCCAAATACACTATCAACTGTAAAAAATTGATATTCTCCGCTTTCTGTAAATGGATATAATACATCAAACATTCTAAAATCTTCCCATTCGTAAAATCTTCCCCCATGGCATGGAAAAACTAATACAGGTTTACCAGTATGGCCATAAACTTTAAATTCCATTTCTTTATTTAAATGTTTACTGTAGTATTTATGGTATTCTATTTTCATTTTGAATTGTTTCCTTAATAGAATTGATTAGTTGTGATATGGCTTCAACTGGTGCTAACTCGTAAGCTTTATTAGCATATTCTAGTGCTGTGTTATAATCCTTGAGTATAATAAACCTTTTTGATATTTCAAGATATGCATTTATTTTTGATATTTGAAAATCATTTTTCCAATTATATTCAACAAATAATTCTTCAAGAGAATATCTTTCTAACATAGATTTTAAGATTCTTTGCTCATAACTTGTATCAAACTTTACAGATTCAGCTGACATATTGTTATCATGCCATCTCCAGAAGGCTGTAAAATGATTTACTTTTTTTAAGTTAATAAATTTTACAACACGTGTCCAAAACTCATAATCATGAGCTCTATCATATGAAGTATCGTAATTACCATATAATAAGTAACTTTCTTTTCTAATGCAACTTACACAATTAGGGATATAATTACCTTGGAAAAGATTCGATAGTAATAAATTGTTTTTTTTGTACCAATTTATATAGCCTAATTCACGTTTTGGATTTAAATTTTCATCGCATATTACTAAATCACCGTAAAGCATATCAATATCAGGGCTTGCTAATAATTCAATGTAATATTTTTTTAAAGTTTGTGGTAGCATTGTATCATCTGAATCAAGCCAAACGATAAATTTACCTTTGGAAAATTCGATTGCTTTATTTCTTGTATCGGGAGCATTTGTATGCTGTTTATAAAAATATTTTAATCGGGCATCAGGAAATTTATCGATAATTTCCTTAGTATTATCCGTTGAGCCATCATCAACAACAATAATTTCAAAATCATCGAAATCTTGTAGAAAAACGCTTTTTATCGCATCTTCAATATATTTTGCACGGTTATAGGTTGGAATACAAACACTAAAAAAGGGTTGATTAATGTTATTTTGAAATTTTTGTAGCATTATATCTCTTAATTTATCATTACTATATTCTCTAGAGAGTTTAGAGTTTCCTATTCTACTAGCATTTGTCCCTATCATTTTAGCTAAATTAAAATCGTTTATAAGTTTTATTAAAGCATTATAAAAGCCCTCTGTTGAATTTTCATCAACTAATATGCCATTGTAATTATTTATAATAATATCGTTAATTCCTTCGTGCTTTGTAGCAATAATAGGTAATCCAAAAGACTGTGCTTCCATGATAGATACAGGTGTTCCTTCTCTATCTCCTGTTTGTTCATCTATACATGAATTTTGAAGATAAATATCTGTATTATTAAAATACTTAAGCACAGTGTTATGATCTAATGCACCAGGTAATGATACATATTCTTGTAAATTATTGTTATAAATGTAGTTTTCTATTGTAACCCTTAATGGGCCATCACCAATTATTGTAAAATGGAATTTATTAAATGTATTGATAAGTTTTTTAATTGCAGCAAGAATAGGAATTGGATTTTTCTTATTAACTAATCTTCCAACAAAAAGTAATTTTAATTTATCTTTGGGCTTATTTAGCCTGAATATTTGTTTTTCAACTCCATAAGTGTTTATATAAATTTTTTCTTTTGGTATACCTAAAGCCAATAATCTATTTGTCATAGCAAAACTAACTGTTATTGAGCCGGTTACATATTTGGGCAAAATTTTATAGTAATTTTTTACAATATCATTTCTAAGTGCCATAGAAAGATCGTAACCATGGAAATGGACAAAAATTGGTAATTTAAAATATCTGTAGTTCAATTCAATTATTTCTGAACCATAAGTTCCATACTCAATTAGTATGTGTGTAATTTGGTTTTTAAGAATAAAATCTTTGACTTTTTCTTCAATTTCTTTTTCAAAAACTGCAGGACCATACTTTAATGGAATTTCTAAAACAGGTATGTTTTTATATATTTTATTGATTTTAGAAGTTATAACGTAGCTTTTATTTGGGCTTATATTTAAAATGTGGTTTTCAATAAATGTTTCGCTTATAGCACCTAATTCCGGTGTTACTATTAGTAAATTCATATCAAAAATTCAATTTTATTATTTTATCAAATTTACTTGATTTATCAAAAATAGATTGAGATAGCTCAATATGTTCGTTTATATAAGATAATAATTTGTCGGACATTTCTTTATTAAAAAGATATTGAAATTCTAAAAGAATGTTTTTTAAAAGTTTTAAATCAAAGTTTTCAATTAAAGGTTTAATACAAATATTAAGTATATCTAAATTTTGCGTATATGCGGAAATTTGTGTTACAATCGAAATAGCAGCTTTATAAAGTTGTTTACTAAAAAATAAGTTAAAAAGGAATAAAGCTATATCACCAAAGTTCTTTGAATTTTTATTTTCTAGGTCGAGATGCGGAAATATTTCTTTTAACTTCATAGTTTCAAAAATGTAGTAATAGTTTTCAATAGTATTGTATGAATTATCGTGTTCCAATCTAAGAGATAAATCAATATATTCTTCTGCAGGCACATATGTAACATAATAGGGAACAAGTTTTGTTACAAGATGTAATTTGAAAAACTGTATCCAGAATTTATGAATAAATTTATCGTTATTGATATCAAATAGTATCCACTTAAATATTTGTTTTTGAAAAACAACACAATCAAAGAGTATTTTATTAGATACAAGGTGATAATAAAGCATTTGATTGTGTTCGTAAAAATAATCTCTGTTTTGATAAAATCCTTCTATTTCATTTTTTGAATTAATTAGAAGAGAATTGAAATAAAATGCATGAGCAAAATTATACGGTTGATATACAGCTTTAAGTTTCTCAAAAAAATCATTGGCTACATTGAATAAATCACCATTAATGAGTAGTATGTGATCATTAAGTTCTGAATTTTTAATAATTTTATTCAAAGAGAGTGCTAAATTATTTGGTGTAGATTCAATCAAAATTACATTTTTAGAAAGAACAATATCATAATTGTTTGAGATAAGATAAATTGATGTAATACCTTGATTTATAAGATTATCTATAAGTTTTTCAATATTTTGAAAGTTTTCAAATCCATAAATTATAGCAGAAAGATTTATGTTGAAAAGTTTAAAGTTTTTAATTTGATTTAATGTTATAGCTGCATTGTTATTTTCAGGATATTTTTCCAGTTCCTTTAGAAAGTAGTTTATAGCTTTTTCTGTTTCACCGATATTTAATAAAGCAAGAGCATAACTAAAAAAGAAATTTTTTTCGTCAAAATTTTTGCTTTCAAGATACTCATACATTTCAATTGAATTATCATATTTAGCATTAAGAACTAAATCTGTTGCAGTTTCGAATAAAGCAAAATTCAAAAAATGTTCATATGATTTATAACCGTTAATTTCCCATATAAGTTTGATACCATCTTTAAAGTATTTATATTTACAATATTTAATGTTGCCAAGATAGTAATATTTACCTGCGTTTTGATGATTGAAATAAGATTCTTTGCCGTACCAGACTTCATTTTTTCTAAATTTTTTATGCGAATATTCATGATTTTGATGGATAGCTGTATTGACATCTGTTAAATCAATAGAATTTTTTGCGTTCATTATGGCATATGTTAAAAAATAAATATCAAAAATTGGTCGGCCGGCAATAAATTCAGGTAGATTTTCAAAAAAGTTTGGTGTAAAGGTAAAATAATTGGTCCAGGTTGTATTATTTATTTGTCCATTTTGGTGAGCAAAAGTGATTATATCGTTTGCCCAATTAGGGCTATTAAAATCAATATCAAAATCGATGTTAACATTGTATCTACAACCAACAGATAAAAATTCATTAAAATTATTTACGATATTATTTATAATATTTTGATAGTTGGGTGTTAAAATGATATCGGCATTAATATATGTATATAAATCTGCTGGGAAATCTTTTTGTACAATTTCAAATGCATGAGTAAGCGAGGGAGTGCCTGAGTTGCTGAGTCTTATATCGGGAATATGTGTTAAATTATTATTTTGGGCAAAATCTTTGACGCCAGGATCGTTTCCAAAAAGAATAATGTTGTTTCTTTCTGTTAAAAACTTCCAGCTTTGTATTGCATTATTTTGAATTTTAGAGAAAAAAGGATTATCAAAAGCCTTTGGAATTGTAAAAAAAATGTGTTTCATTTTTAATATCTCTTAAAAATAATAATTCGTTTTATTAAAAATAAGAAAAATTGAGTATCTTGCAAAGTGAAAGAGTATTTAAAATTTATTTATTAATGATATTTTATTTATATTTGCATAAAAAAATAAAATAATATGAAAATATTAGCATATATTCTCTGGCCATTATCAATGATATATTCTCTAATAATGAATATTCGGAATTTTATGTTTGATAAGGAGATCTTTAAAGCAACAAAAATTGATAAAAAGGTTATATCAATAGGTAATATACATGTTGGAGGAACAGGAAAAACACCAGCAGTAATATATTTAGTTGAATATTTTCAAAAATTTAATTTTAAGCCTGCAGTGTTAAGTAGGGGATATAAAAGAAAATCTAAAGGATACGTTTTAGTTTCGGATGGCTTTTGTATTACTAAAGATGTTGAAAAGGTTGGGGATGAAATTTATCTAACTGCCAAAGAAACAAATTGTGCTGCTGCTGTTTGTGAAAAAAGAGTTATTGGAGCCAAAAAGCTAATCGAAGATACTAATCCAGATGTAATTATTCTTGATGATGCATTTCAACATAGATGGATAAAACGAGATTTAGATATAGTTTTAATTGATGCTAACACATTAGTATCTAATGATATAAGAAATAAATTAGTTTTGCCTGCTGGATATTTAAGAGAAAGTTTCAAAAATATAAAAAGAGCTGATATTGTAATAATTAATCATAAATTTTATAATCTTGATATAGAAAAAGTAAAAGAAAAAATAGATAAAATACCTTATTTAGCTGGTAAGTTAATATTGCACTCACATTATAAAGTTGAAAATATTGTTGATTTGAAATTTAATTCCGAATATTCATTAGAGGAATTTATAGGGCAAAAAGCATTAGCTGTATCGGGAATTGCAAATCCAGAGTCATTTTTTAATATCCTTGAAAATAATAATTTGCATATAACAGAAAAATTAATATTTACTGATCATAAAAACTATACTCAAGACGATATAGAGCAAATACGTCAAAAATTCTATTCTACAAATTCAACCTGCGTTATAACAACACAAAAAGATTTCGTAAAACTTTCTAATTTTCAACAAGAACTGGATGATATTGATTTCTTTTTTATAAAAATTAAAATGCATATAAAAGAAGCAGAAAAGTTGAATAAATTTTTATTAAGTTGATACAAAATCGATTAAAATTTATTATATTTAAATTTTGAATTTTAAATTTTTTAAACAATATTATTTGGAGGAAAAATGTCTGCACCAAAATATGTTTATTACTTTGGCGGCGGTAAAGCTGAAGGCGAAGCCAGCATGAAAGAATTGTTAGGTGGTAAAGGTGCTAACCTTGCTGAAATGGTTAATTTAGGCTTGCCAGTTCCAGCTGGTTTTACAATAACAACTGAATGCTGTACAGCATATTATGCTAATAATGAACAATTACCAGAAAGCTTGATGCCAGAAGTATGGGCTGCAATGGAAAAAGTTGAAAAAGAAATGGGAATGAAATACGATGATCCTGATAACCCATTATTAGTTTCCTGCCGCTCTGGTGCACGTAAATCCATGCCTGGTATGATGGATACTGTATTGAATATCGGTCTTACTACTAAAACAATTCCTGGACTTATCAAAAAAACAAACAATGAAAGATTTGTTTATGACTCTTATAGAAGATTAATTATGATGTATGCTGATGTAGTTATGGAAAAAGCAGAAGGTATTGAACCTGTTGAAGGAAAAGGAATTAGAAAAATATTGGATGAAAAATTAGATGAATTCAAAAAATCAAAAGGTTATACAGAAGATACACAAATCACAGCTGAAGAATTAAAACAATTAGCTGAAGAGTTTAAAGCTATTATTAAAGAAAAACTCGGAAGACCATTCCCCGATGATGCAAAAGAACAATTAGTTGGCGGTATTAAAGCTGTATTCAAGAGCTGGAATGGTAAAAAAGCTGTATCCTACAGAAGAATTGAAGGAATTCCTGATGACTGGGGAACAGCTGTTAACGTTCAGGCGATGGTATTCGGTAATATGGGTGATACTTCAGCAACTGGTGTTGCATTTACAAGAAACCCAGCTACAGGTGAAAATAAATTCTATGGCGAGTGGTTAATAAATGCTCAAGGTGAAGACGTTGTTGCTGGTATTAGGACACCATCACCATTGAATAATGATACAAAAAATGAGCAAAATAAACACCTTCCTTCTATGGAAGAAGCTATGCCTGCTACTTATGCCGAACTTTGCAAAATTAGAGAAACTCTAGAAAAAACATTCAAAGATATGCTTGATATCGAGTTTACAATTCAAGAAGGTAAACTCTATATGTTACAATGCCGTGTTGGAAAAAGAACTGGTACCGCTGCATTAAATATGGCTATGGATATGCTAGCAGAAGGATTAATCGATGAAAAAACAGCTGTGTTAAGATTAGATCCTGCTCAGTTAGATGAATTATTACACCCAATTTGCGATCCAGAAGCTGAAAAGAAAGTTGAAGCAGTTGTTAAAGGTTTACCTGCTGGTCCAGGTGCTGCTGCTGGTCAGGTTGTATTTACAGCTGAAGATGCAGTTGAATGGGCAAAAAAAGGTAAAAAAGTTATTCTTGTTAGAGAAGAAACTAACCCAGAAGATGTTGAAGGTATGAGAGCTGCTGAAGGTATTTTAACTGCACGTGGTGGTATGACTTCTCACGCTGCTCTTGTTGCTCGTGGTTGGGGTAAATGCTGTATTGTTGGTGCTGGTAAATTACATGTATTACCAGAACAAAAAATTGCTAAAGTTGAAGGTACTGATATTATTATCAAAGAAGGTGATGTTGTTACATTGAATGGTACAAAAGGTAATGTTTACCTCGGTGAAGTTAAATTAATTGACGCTTCAGAAAACCCAAGATTCCAAGATTTTATGAAGCTTGTTGATAAATATAGAAAAATGGGTGTTAGAACTAACGCTGATACACCTCAAGATGCTAAATTAGCTCGTGATTTTGGCGCTGAAGGTATCGGGTTATTCAGAACAGAACACATGTTCTATGGCGAAGGATCTGATGAACCATTATTCTTATTAAGAAAAATGATTCTTTCTAATACTAAAGAAGAAAGAGTTAATGCATTAAATGAATTGTTTAACTATGTTAAGAGAGATGTTAAAGGTACATTGCTTGCTATGGATACATTACCTGTTACATTTAGATTATTGGATCCTCCTTTGCATGAATTCGTACCACAAAGTCCAGAAAAACAAGCAGAATTGGCTAAAGCTCTTGGCATTACACCAGAAGCTGTTGCTAAAAGAGGTGAAGCATTACACGAAAGTAACCCAATGATGGGTCACAGAGGTGTTAGATTAGGGGTTACTTATCCAGAAGTTACAGAAATGCAAGTTAGAGCAATTTTTGAAGCTACTGCTGAGTTAATTAAAGAAGGTAAAACACCTAAACCAGAAATCATGGTTCCAGTTACTTGCGAAGTTACAGAATTAGATTTTACAAAAGTTATTGTTGATAGAGTTTATAAAGAAGTATGTGAAAAATTCGGCTTAGATAAAATTGAATACTTATACGGTACAATGATAGAAATTCCTAGAGCGTGCTTAGTTGCTAATAAAATGGCTAAAACTGCTCAATTCTTCTCATTTGGTACAAATGATTTAACACAAATGACATTTGGTTTCTCCAGAGATGATATCAGTGGTTTCTTACCAGATTATTTAGATAAAAAGATGTTACCTGCTGATCCATTCCAAACTATCGATCAAGAAGGTGTTGGACAGTTAATTGAAATGGCTGTAACTAAAGGTAGAGCTACGAGAAGTGATCTCAAAGTTGGTATCTGTGGTGAACAAGGTGGTGATCCTGCATCTGTTGAATTTTGCTTTAAAGCTGGATTAAATTATGTTTCATGTTCTCCATTTAGAGTGCCAATTGCTAGATTAGCAGCTGCTCAAGCTTCTATAAAATACGGTAAATAATCCTCAATATAATGTTACTGCATCATTTTTGATGCAGTAACAATTTTTAAATATAATTCATTAGGAGTTACCTATGAAACTCTCTGAATTTGATTATAATCTGCCTCGTAAAGCAATTGCAAAATATCCTGTCGAACCGCGTGATGCATGCAAGTTAATGGTAATTGATAGAGAGAAACAAATAATTGATATTAAAATTTTTTCAGACATCGTTGATTATTTCCACAAAGGCGATGTACTTGTCCTTAACGAAACTAAAGTTATTCAAGCTAGATTATATGGCAAAAAAGAAAGAACAAACGCTAAAATTGAAGTATTCCTTTTAAGAGAATTAAACGCAAAAGAAAATATTTGGGATGTACAGGTTGAGCCTGCTAGAAAAGTACGTATTGGCAATAAAATATATTTTGATGATAAATTCTATTGTGAGATAATTGATAATACAACATCAAGAGGAAGAACAATAAGATTTGTTTGCCCTGGTGATATTCACGAATATATTGACAAATATGGTGTAACACCACTTCCTCCATACATCAAAAGAGAAGCTGAAGAAGCTGATAGAACTAACTATCAAACAGTTTATGCAAAAATTAAAGGTTCTGTTGCTGCTCCAACTGCTGGATTACATTTTACAGAAGAACTCTTAGAAAAATTAAAAAAGAAAGGTGTAAAAATTGCACCAGTTCTTTTGCATATAGGATTAGGCACTTTTAGAGAAGTTGAAGTTGAAGACCTTTCTAAACATAGAATGGATTCTGAATACTTCGAAATTCCAGCTGCATCTGCGGATATCATTAATTCTGCAATTGAACACAATAAAAAAATATTTGTTTGTGGAACTTCTTCTGTTAGAGCTCTCGAAAGTAGTCATACAGCTGATGATTTTGTCAAACCAACAAAGGGATGGACAGATAAATTTATCTATCCTCCTTACGATTTTAAAGTAGTCCAGCATATGATTACAAATTTTCATATGCCAAAATCTACTTTGATAATGATGGTTGCTGCTTTTGCTGGTTATGAATTAACTATGAAAGCCTATAAAAAAGCTTTAAAAGAAGGTTTTAGATTCTTAAGTTATGGCGATGCAATGTTAATACTATGAAAAAGTATGTTATTATTCCTGCTGCTGGTTCAGGTACAAGATTGGGAACTGAAGTACCAAAACAATTTTTAAAAGTTAATAATAAATATATTCTAAATTATTCACTTGAAACTTTTAATAATCATTCTGGAATAGATAAAATATTAGTTGTTACATCTAAAGATTATATCGAATTAGTTAAAGATATTGTTGCGAAAAATACTTACAATAAAGTTGTTGATATTATTGAAGGTGGTAAGGAAAGACAGGATTCTGTATTTAATGCATTAAAACATTTAAAACAAGAAGCAAGTGATGATGATATAGTTTTAATTCATGATGCTGCAAGACCACTTATTTCAAATGAATTGATAAGTAATGTAATTCAAAATACACTGGTTAATTCTGCTAGTATAGTTGCTATAAAAGCTAAAGATACAGTTATTAATATTAAAGAAAAAGTTATTAATGGATTTCTCGATAGAAATAATATTTATTTGGCGCAAACACCGCAAGCTTTTAAATTTGGTATTATTATCGATTGTTTTATAAAATCTTATGCCGAAAATATGTATTTTACTGATGAATCTACTATGTTAAATTATTTTGGTTACGATGTATATATTACAGATGGCAGTTTGTTTAATTTTAAAATTACAACTAAAGAAGATTTAGAATTGTTTCAGAATATAATGGTTAGATAATGATAGCAAACATTTTTATAGCAATAATAGTTTCTTATTTAATAGGCTCTATACCTACAGGTTTGTGGCTTGCTAAAGCACTTAAAGGTATAGATATTAGAACAGTAGGGAGCGGTAGTACAGGTGGTACTAATGTAACCAGAGTTTTAGGTACAGGATGGGGAATTGGAGTGATTATATTCGATGCTATCAAAGGAATTTCATCAGTTGTAATTTCAACTTATTTCCTTTCAGGTTTTGAAAATTCAAGACTTTTGATTGTTGTTGCTTCTTTATTTTCAATATTAGGTCATGTTTGGACTATTTTTGCAAACTTTAAAGGTGGAAAGGGTATTGCTACAAGTCTTGGTGTACTTTTAGCTTTATTAACAATTGAATCTTTACTAGCTTTAACAGTTTTTATTATAGTATTTATCATTTTTAGAATTGTATCTGTAAGTTCGCTTTCTGCGGCTTTGGCTCTTATTTTCATTGTGACGGCAAAGTATTTTTATTTCCATTCATATCAATTTAATGAATTTATTGTTAATCTTCCTTTTGTTTTAATATTGAATATACTCGTTTTCTATACACACAGAGAAAATATAAAAAGACTCTTAAAAGGTGAAGAAAAAAAATTAGAACTTAAAAAGAAAGTGTAAATATGAAAGTATCTGTAATAGGGGCAGGAAGTTGGGGAACAACTCTTGCGATTTTGTTAGCAGAGAACAAACATAATGTCAAATTATGGGAATTTGATAAAGAAAATTACAATAATTTGACCATTGATAGAGAAAACAAAAAATTTCTTCCTAATGTTAAATTCCCAGATAATTTACTTATCACTAATGATATAAATGACGCAGTTGATTATGCTGATGTTATAGTAAATGCTGTACCAACCCAATTTATCAGAAATACTTATAAAAGTATAAATAACAATACATTAGAAAATAAAATATTAGTAAATGTTTCTAAAGGTATCGAAGTAAATACTCAATTACGAATATCACAAATTTTTAAAGATTTATTTCCAAACTTGCAGAATGATAATTTGTTAATTCTATCTGGGCCAAGCCATGCAGAGGAAGTTTCTCGTAAAATTCCAACTGCTGTTGTAATTGCATCCACTAATGAAAAAAACTCTATATTAGTGCAAGAAATGTTTATGAATAATTATTTTAGAGTTTACAGAAGCAATGATGTTATTGGTGTTGAGCTTGGAGGTGCTGTAAAAAATGTTATGGCAATTGGTGCCGGTATCATAGATGGTATAGGATATGGTGATAATACTAAGGCTGCATTGATGACAAGAGGTATTGTCGAAATAGCAAGGATGGGAAAAGTATTAGGTGCTGATACAAAGACTTTTTCCGGTCTTTCTGGAATTGGAGATTTAATTGTCACATGCTCAAGTAAGCACAGTAGAAACCGTTATGTTGGAGAACAGATTGGAAAAGGCAGAAAATTAAAAGATATTATATCTGAAATGAATATGGTTGCAGAAGGTGTCGAAACTACAAAATCTTCTTATAATTTAGCTAAAAGTTTAAATGTTGAAACTCCTATTATAAATGAAGTTTATGAAGTTTTATTTAATGACAAAAATCCACATGATGCAATAGATGATTTAATGACAAGAGATATGAAACCAGAGCATTATTGAGAATCTTTGAACAATTCTTGTAATTTTATCTCTCTATAATCAAAAATATAATGGACTCTTTTTTTTACTAATATTTTTTCAATTAAATTTCCGATGAAGCTGTATCCTACCTCATAATACAATAAGTCAGTCATCAAAGTTTTGTCCTTATCAATTTCATCAAAATGATGTTCATGGTGCCATATTTTATAAGGTCATTTGATTTGCTCATCGATAAAATATTTTTTTTCTTTTATTTCTGTAATCTTTGTAACCCAAGTTATTGGAATATTCATTATTGGGCTAACTTTATAGATAATTAACAAACCTTCATACATATTTTCAGGAACTTCATTTAAAATATTGAAATTCATAAATGAAGGTGTTATTAAATTTAAATTTTCAGGTCTACTGAAAAACTGCCAAGCTTTATCAATGTTAGTAGGAAGCACTAATTTTTTTTTAAGCGTTTGCATAGGCTAATTTGTTTTTTTATAAAACACAAATTAATATTATCAAGTTCAACTTAACTTATCAAGTTTTGCATATCTTTCGTCACAAGCTTTACATTTACCTTGCGGGCATAAAAGAAATTTGTAATTTTTACAAAAGTATTTTATACCATATTCATAAATTGTTTTTACTTCTAGATTGTATATTTTTAGTTTGTTAAAATAAATTGGTTTTATAATATTATTCTCCTCTAAAAAATTTTGGAAAGAATTAAATGATTGAGAGCATCCCGGTACTTCTATCAAATCAAAAATTCCTTCAATGGATTCGGCTTTAGGTAAAATGTTCATATAATCCCAGCAAAAAATATTAGCATAAGGAACAGGAGCGGTAACTTCTAAATAGTGTCCATAAGAAAGGCTTCTGAAATCTACTCCTAAAAGCAAAATATGTGTATTAGGTGTTTTAGTTAACCAATCCATCAAGCTATCTTCACCTAGCGGGCTTTTGGGGTTATCATACTTGTCAATGTCATTTAATACATCTCCCCAAACTGCAAAAGAATGAGTCGGAGCTGAGGTTCTATAAACATATGGTAATTCTCTAAAATATTCTGTTAAATAGCCGGTCCAACTTTTAGATGTAAATTTTTCATAAATTTCGTGTGAGTTATCTTTTTTCACAAAGTTGTAGGTAAAAGTTGGCATAATTAAACTACCATAAGGAGTAATAGCACTCATTAAATCTAGTAAAAATGTTTCGGCATTATCATAGCTGGTATTTGATTTAATGGCACTAAAACTTGAGTGTAAAATGTAGTGATGAGCTGGTTTTATTGATATTTTGTCAAAAAAATTTTCCATTTGAATAATAATTTTTTGAATTTTTATAATTTTGATATATATTTTAATTTTATATTTTAATTTATATGGAGTTTTTACATGCCAAGAGTTTTTCAAATATTTGATTATGAAATTAACCCTGCTAGTGAACAAGCTTTTTTAAATGCTATTAGTAAATTAAAAAAATCTTATGAAAAAATCAAAGGTCTTGAATTATTTTCTATAACAAAATCTAAAACTAATAAAAATCAGTATCAAGAAATTTACATTTTTGCAGATGTTGATGCTTATGAGAATTACGAAGAATATCTTGATGACAATGATAATGATATTATTAGTGAAATCCAAGAATACATAGTAGAAAATTCAACAAGATATTATACCTACTTTGAGGTAAAGTAGATGCCAAAATGGCAGTATTTCGAATATGTTGGTGTAATACATTGTCATTCAAAGTTTTCTGATGGTAGTGAATATCCTGATGAAATTGCAAAAATAGCTGATGATGTTAAGCTTGATTTTTTAGTACTTACTGATCATAATACGCTTAGAGCAAAACAATTCGAAGGATATTATAATAATCTTGTTTTTATTGTTGGTGTAGAGTTAAATGATAAAAATAATAAAAATCATTATCTTGCTTTAGGAATAGATAAATCAATCAATACAAGAATATCATCTTCGGATTATGTTAAAAAAGTTAATGATTTAGGTGGTTTTGGCTTTATTGCACATCCTGACGAAATGAGAGATTATTCTGAAAAATATCCTCCATTCCCCTGGACCAATTGGGAATGCAATGATTTTACAGGAATTGAAATATGGAATCACATGTCCGAGTGGCTGGAAAATCTTACAGAAGAGAACAAGTATTATAAAGTACGGCATCCTAGAAAATCCTTAAACCCGCCTAAAGATATAACTTTGCAAAGATGGGATAAATTAAATTTGGAAAGACCAGTCGTTGGTATAGCTGGAGCAGATGCACACGCCCACAAAGTTAATGTATTGGGGTTATTTCAAGTAGAAGTTTTCCCTTATAAAGTTATGTTTTTAACTTTGCGAAATCACATTTGGCTTGATGAAAAAATTAACATCGCTAATAATTTTGATTATAATAAAAATTTGATTTTAAATGCACTTAAAAATGGTAATTTATTTTTTGCCAATGATTTTATAGATGATTCTTCTGGCTTTAAATTTTACGCAATTGAGAATGATGTTATCCATAATTCCCTTGCAACAGTAAGTCTATCAAATAATCCAAAACTTGTTGTTAATATACCTTCAAGTGAATTTGTGGCAAATATTTTACATAATTCTAAAGTAATCAAACAAGTAACTTCTAATGACTTTGAATTTAAGCCTAAGGAGAAAGGAGTTTATAGAGTAGAAGTCATTAAAAATCAAAAAAAATGGATATTTTCTAATCCCATAAGATTAATTTAATTTTTTAATTTATTAAAAAAAATTGTATATTTACAATTTACAAAATTTAGGAGATTTGAAAGTGTTAAAGCCAAGAAAAAAAATTTCGGAAAAACAAGAAATTAAACAAGATTTTGCCGTTGAATTATATTTCAAAACAATTGACTTTTTCAAAAAATATACAAAGCAAATTTTAATTGGAACAGGTGTTGTTGTTGCATTAATCATTTTTATTGTGTTTTACAACATCAATAAGTCTAAAAATAATCAGCATGCAAATATAGAATTACAAAAAGTAATTCAAATATACCAAACAGGTAATTATGAAGATGCTATCAAAGGTAATCCAAAAGAAAAAATCTTAGGCTTAAAAACTATTGTTGATAAATACGGCAATACTGAATATGGAAATACAGCAAAAATTTATTTAGCTAATGCTTATTTTATGCTTGCTAAAATTGATGAAGCAGAGAGATATTTTGATGACTACAGTGGGTCTAATAATTTATTAAAAGCAGCTTCTCTTGCTGGTATTGCAAGTTGTTACGAAGCAAAAAATGAATTTGAAAAAGCTGCCAAATATTACAAAAAAGCAGCTGGAATTAGTAAAGAAAATCCACAAAATGGTTACTATCTTATTAGATGTGCTGATAATTTAAGTAAATCTAATCAAAAGTCCGAAGCATTAGAATTGTTAAAAACTATAAAGAACGATTACAAAACAGATAGAAATGTTATGATGGAAGTTGACAACTTAATTCAAATATTGGAAGACTAAATCATTTATATTATAATTTTAATAAAGCAAGTTAACTTAGGTTGACTTGCTTTTTTTTGTATTATTTTGATAATTTTATTGTGTAAATTACATTTTAGCCATTAAACATTAAAAAATTATTATTTAGATGTGGTTTTTTACAAGTATTTTTTTTAAATTATTATTTTGAATTGGAGGGAATATGACAGAATTTATAACATCTTTTGAAAATTATTTAACAATTATTGGTGATTTTTTGTGGGGATTACCTTTAATCATTCTCTTAATGGGAACTCATATATTTTTAACGATAAGATTAAAATTTATACAAAGATATACATTTAAAGGAATAAAATTAAGTGTTCAAAAAGATTCTGAAGGTTCCGGTGATGTTAGTCCTTTTGGTGCTATTACGACGGCGCTTGCTTCAACTATTGGTGCCGGAAATATTGTTGGTGTATCAACTGCTATTGCTGCAGGAGGCCCTGGTGCTGTTTTGTGGATGTGGCTTACTGGTGTATTTGGTATTGCAACCAAATACGCAGAAGCACTTTTAGCAGTTAAATATCGTGTCAAAAATGAAAAAGGAGAGTATTCGGGCGGTCCGATGTATGTTTGCGAATATGGACTAAAATCTAAGGCATTAGGAATTGCTTTTGCAGCTACTGCAATGTTTAGTGCCTTAGGAAGTGGAAATATGACTCAAGCTAATTCTTTATCTTTAATGGTTTTACACAATACTGGAATTCCATTATGGATAACAGGTTTAATAATTGCTATATTAACTGCCGTAGTTATAATTGGTGGTGTTAGAAGTATTGCAAGATTTTGTGAACTTTTGGTTCCATTTATGGCGTTTTTTTATGTAACAGGTTGTATAATTATACTAATAATGAATAGTAATTTATTAGGGCAATCATTAAAATTAATTTTTGAATCAGCTTTCAGTGGACATGCTGTAGCTGGCGGTTTCATTGGTGCTACTTTTAAAGAAGCAATGCGATATGGTATTGCAAGAGGATTGTTTTCTAATGAATCTGGTCAAGGTAGTGCACCTATAATAGCTGCAGCGGCTCAAACAAAAAATCCTGTAAGGCAGGCATTGATTTCTTCAACCGGTACATTTTGGGATACCGTTGTAATTTGTGCTTTAACTGGATTTGTAGTAGTTAGTTCAATGGAATGGTTAAAAGGTTATTCCGGAGGGCAATTAACAAATGTTACATTTGAAAAAATACCTTATTATGGGAATATAATATTGACGGTTGGGCTTGTAACTTTTGCATTTTCAACAATTATTGGATGGTCTTATTATGGTGAAAAATCAGTTGAATATTTGTTTGGTATTAAGGCTGTTACACCTTATAGAGTAATCTGGTCGATTGCTGTATTTGTTGGTGCTGTTGTACCATTAGAATTTGTTTGGAAATTGTCAGATGTTACTAATGCATTCATGGCAATACCTAATTTGTTATCCCTTATTTTATTACACAATGTAATTTATGAAACTACTAAAAAATATTTATGGGATGGGAATCTTGATAAGATAGGAAATTAAAAATAATAGTATAATAAAAAAATTGGTCTTAACAATATAATATTTTATTAGTAATTTTATAATTAGAAAGGAGAAAAAATGTTAAACTTTAATTTACATATCAATACAAAAATTTTATTTGGTAAAGACAAAATAATTGAATTACCTGCTGAAATAACTAAATGGGGTAGTAGAGTTTTATTTGTATATGGTGGTAATTCAATTAAAAAAATTGGTTTATACGATAAAGTTACACAAATTCTTCGTGATAATTGTGATTTTTATATTGAACTTTCAGGTGTACAGCCAAATCCCAAAATAACTTCTGTAAGAGAGGGCGTTAAACTTATAAGAGAAAATAAATTAGATTTTATTTTGGCAGTTGGAGGTGGCTCTGTAATAGATTGTGCTAAAGCTATCTCTGCAGGTGCAAATTATGATGGCGATCCATGGGATTTTCCAATGAGAAAAGCAAAAGTTGTAAATCCCTTACCCTTAGGAGTTGTATTAACATTTGCAGCAACAGGTTCTGAAATGAATGGCGGCTCTGTTATTACCAATGAAGAATTAAAAATGAAAAGACCTTTTGGCGATGAACAATTACGTCCTAAATTTGCAATTTTAGATCCAACTTACACTTATTCATTAAATAAATATCAAACAGCGTGTGGCGCTGTAGATATGTTCAGCCATCTTTTAGAAACATATTTTGCACCTACAGAAGGTGCTGGTGTACAGGATAGAATTGCCGAAGGTTTGATGAAAAATATTATCCATTACTCCAAAATTGCTTTAAATGAACCCGAAAATTACGAAGCTAGAGCCAATTTGATGTGGACAAGTTCTCTTGCAATTAATGGTTTAACAGGTGCTGGCAAAATGGGAGATTGGGCTACACATATGATTGAACACGAAGTTAGTGCTATTAATGATATGGCTCATGGTGCAGGGCTTGCTTTAATTTTTCCTTATTGGATGCAGTATGTGCTATCTGATGAAACTTTGTGGAAATTTATAGAATATGCAAACAATGTTTGGGGAATTCATGGAAATGATTTAAATACTGCACAATTAGCAATTAACAAAACTCGTGAGTATTTTTATTCCTTAGGAATGCCTTCTCACTTAAAGGATGTTGATATTACCGAGGATATGTTCGAAGAAATGGCTGAAAAAGCGGTTATTTTTGGACCAATAGGCCAACTCAAAAAACTTCAAAAAGAAGATATAATTAATATTTTAAAGCTAGCATATTAAACTTCAATTGAATGACTATGTATAATTAACAAGTTATAGGTTCAAAAATAACAACACTTGTTAACGGATATATGAATAAAGGTACACATTTAACCCAATTTAATGCTGCAAATTTATCATCTGGAATATATTTCTATAAATTAGATATTACAGGTGAAAAAATATTTCATTAACAAAACAAATGATATTAATAAAATAATTCATATCTTTTCTGAAAAGGCAAGTTTGAAAATAAAACTTGCCTTTTTTCATTTCTATACCAAAAAAACATTTGCAAAATCTAATAAAATTTAATAATTTATTATTTAAATAATCATTTATTTGGTATGTGTTTAAGAGATTTAAAAAGAGTTATAATATTTTTAGGAATTTTGAGCTTTATTTTCATTAATTTTTTTATATCCTTTTTTGAATACAATATAAAATATATTTATGAAATTTCTTCTATTCCTTTAGTTATATCTCTAGTTATTAGCCTTTTATTAAGCAATAAAAAGCTTGTAAAGTCCTATATATCTACAATATTCCAAAATAAAACATATTTACAAAGATATTTCAATCCCTTTGCAAATCCTTATTTTATTATAGATGATAAATTTAATGTATTGAACTACAATGATAAATTTTTAGAAATATTGGATAAAATATCTATTGGTAATTATTATGATATAAAAAGGTTGGAGGATTTAAATTTATTAAAAGATTTTTATGATAAATTATTAGAAAATATTAACAAAGTATATGAAATTAAAGATAAAATAAAATTCAATTTTGAAATATCAAAATATGATGGAACCCATTGGTTTTCAGTAAGCGTAATACCATTTATATTTGATGATATTAATACTTATATCTCTGTTGTTATCAAAGAATATTCAGAAGAGATGAAATTAAAAATTAAAGCAGAAAATATAGTTAAAAATAATTCACTTTTGGCTGATTTACTTAAACAAATAGAAAAAGCAAAATCTTTTGAAGAAGTTTTTCTTATTTCTCAAGAAAATATAAATCAATCAAATATTATATATTCATATTTAGTGTTTGAAAGTTATGATCTTGTCTATTATAATTTGTTACACTCTTTTTCTGTTTCGCAAGAAAGTCAAAGATTATTTGAAAAGTATTTTATAAATAAATCTGTGATAATACACAATGATTGTGTTAAAATTGATGAAATTGTTACAATTGATAATTTAAATAATTTATTTCCATTTATGAGTAATGATGATATTCAACTATTGAATAAAATTCAAGAAAATAGAAAATATTTATCTTTTTCCTTTAAATTGGATGAAAGAAATATAGCTATTATATTTAGTTTTGATTCTGCTTTGATTAATTTATCTGAGTTTCAAATCTTTCTTACATTCTTAAAAAATAAATTAGTCTCAATATATCAAAATAATCAATTTAATTCTTCTTATTATTTAGATTTGGGTAACTTTGATAAGTGTGAGTCACCTTATTTAATTGTTGATGAAAAATTAAGTATTAAATTTGTAAATAGTAAATTCAAACTACTTTTTAATTACAAAGATAATAATTCCCTTGATGATTATTTAGAAAATAAAGAAATTGAAATTATAAAAAAAATTATTAATGAATCTATTGAAAATCAAGCAATTTATGTCAAAATAATTCAAATAGATGGTAAACTGTATAACTATCTTTTAAATTTATTGCCCATAAACTACGGTCAAAAAATACATTATTTGATAAGTTTAATTAATCAAGATGAAGTATTTCATATAAAAAATGATTATCGTGATTTATATTATCAATTTAATACAATATTTAATTCAATTCCTTTATTTACATTTATTTTAGATTTAAATGGTAATATAGTTTCATCCAACAAAGCAGCCAACGATATTATCAATATTTTATTAGGCAAAAATAAAATTCAAAACCAAAATTTAGTTAGTTTGCTACCAGATATTTTTGCTAATGATTTTAATAATTTTATAAAAAGAGCGCAAAAAGGAGAAGCAATAGAGTTAGAAAAAGAATATTTGTTTAATAATGAACACATTAATTTAAAAATCAAAATTCAACCAATATTAAATGAATTAGCAGTAGTTCAAAATATATTGTTAATAGTACAGGATATTCGACCAATAAAACAATTAGAAGAGTTAAAAAATGAAATAACATTTAAGAATAAATTTGATGTAAGAAACATCCCTGATCCTGTAGTAGTTTTGGATTTATTAGGAAATATTATTTATGTAAATAATCAATTTTTAACCGATTTAGGCTATAATGATAATGAAATAATTGGTAAAAATATCACTTTGTTAACCAGTAAAAGCTTTTTTATCCAATTGAAGAAATTATACAATACTGCGAATAAATTTTGTATTTCAGGCGGATTTAAGAATAAAGAGGATAAAGAAATTTATTATTCTGTTAATGCTAAATTATTAGAACATGGACGTGTAATCTGTACTTTAAGAAAAGAGGATAATTTAACTAAAGAAAGTTCTCAAAAAACGAAATTAGAGCTATATGAAATAATTATCAATAACTTATATTCGCCTATTATTGTTATTGATAAACAATTTAAAATCATATATAAAAATAAGTCTTTCAATAAACAATTTATTTTAGAGAAAGATTCTGATAATTTAAAGGATTATATAAAAAAGGATAAAGAGATTGAAATCTTAAATAATTTACTAAGTTCAAAAAATTTGGATAAGCAAGAAATTTTATTAAAGTTGAAAGATGATAAAGATGATACAAAAGTTGAAATAGTTCCTTTTTATGATGAATTGCAAACTAAATATTTTTATATATTAATATTTTCTAAAGTTCTTGCAAGTAAAGCACTTGTTACGCATTATAAATATTTAGAAAAAACATACAATAATATATTGGATTTAGTTGGGGATTCGTTTTTTATTCTTGATGAAAATTTCAACACAACATATCTTTCTGATAATCTATATAAAACATTTCTTTCGCAGGATTATAAACCCAATGTTAATTCAATAACTGATATTTTAGGTGAAGAATTATCTAATAAAATAATTGATGTTTGTAAAACACTTACAGAAAAAACATATGTATTTGAAATTAAATTTGAAAAAGTAGGTTCTCAAACTAAATTTTTTAAAATACATATTGGAAAGTATTTTATCGAGGAAAGTGTAAGGTACTACTGTTTCTTTGAAAATATTACAGATAAAGTTCAATACATAGATAAAATTCAACATTATGAAAAATTATTATTGCAAGAACACTTTAACTATGAAGTTGTAATTCCAAAGTTATCTCATAAATTGAATAATTATATTAATTCCATAAATGGTTTAATTGAACTGTTAGAAGATTACCAAAATGTAGAAAAAAATAAAATTGAAAAATTTGTTTATCATATTAAAAATAATTCGAATACACTTCTAGTGTTATTTGAGAAAGTAATGGATTTTCAGTTATTAGATAGAAGAGTATATGATAATAAAAGTTCATATTTAATAAAAGATATTATTGAAGAATTAATAGTGGAATTAAATGAAATAGTTACCAATAAAAATAAAGTAGTTTCAATTTTACTTTCAAATTCATCAATCAAGTCTACTATGCAATCCGAAATTTTAATTAAAATTATAAAATATCTGTTATTCAATAAAACTATGATTGAAAATTTTGAAAATTTTGATATAGATATTACTACCATTACTAACCAAGCAAATAAACTAGAAATTAGTTTTAATTTAAAGGCTGGACCAAGTGATAAATTCAACCAATTAGTTGATAGTTTACAAAATTTCGATATTGCAAATTTAGATAATTTTGACCACTTTGCTTTTGATTTTTATATAGCTGGTAAACTTTTAGAAAAATATGATGCTAAATTAAATATTATTGAAAAAGATGGAAATAAAGTCATACATTTCCTTATACACCTGGAACAACTTACAACCAAAGCGCAAAAAGTTAAATACTTAATAGATAAAAATTATTTTGCTAATAAAGTAAATAGAATTTTTGTGGATGACCAAATAAACATTTTGATTATTGAAGATGACAATATAAATTGTGAAATTATAAGCAATTATTTGAACGGTTTTAATTTTGATATTGTTAGTAAAATTGAACATGCTAAACAATTATTAGAACAAAATACATACAATTATTTATTTACTAAACTTGATTTTGAAAATAAAAAAGAACTATTTGAGTTTACATCTTCAGTTAAAAGTAAATATAATTCTATTAAAATAATTGCAATTACAGGACTTACTAATGAAAAAATAGAAAATTTATCAAATTTTGGCTTTGACTATTTAATCTACAAACCATATTCAATATATGATTTAAATAAAATACTAGGAGTTGTGTAAATGAGAACAATTTTAGTAATAGTGATGTTAACTTTTATTTCATCTGCACAAGAGCAAATTACAGATTTTTCACAACTTATGAATAATTTAAAAAAAGGCAAAACAGTAAAAGTAGTAATTGATTATTCAAAATGTCTTTTAGTTGTGGATGGTAAGGATACAATTGCAACTAAAGATACACCCAGAGCAATGGGAGGAATGGAATTTAGAACCTGGGAATATTTTGATACTATGGTTGTTAAAAATAAAAATGCTTTTGTATCAACATCCGAAAGTATTCTTATTAATCATTCTAGATATGGTTATATAACTAATTATGCAAGGCTCAAAATATTTGATAACAACAAAGCTGAAATTTTAATAAGATATCTTGATAATTAGCGAGAAGTAGTTGATGAAACATTTTATACTATAATTAATGATAAAAAGAATAATAGTGGATTATTTTTGTTCGCTTATTAAAGCAATTCAAAAAAAATTTGTATCTTTGCATAAAAAAATGGAAGTTTCTATGGCAAAATCAAAAGTTACTCAAAACGATGAATTAGAAAATATAGAATATATTGATTTAGAAGATGCATTGATTGAATTAGAAAAAATATCTCAACAATTGGAAGAACCAAATATTAAATTAAATGAAGCAATAAAGTTATATCAAAGAGGAAAAGAACTGGCAAAAATTTGTTATAAACAATTAAAAGAAGCAGAAATTAAAATTAAAGAAATCAAAGCTGATTTATCTGAATATGAATTTAGAAAGGAAGATTTATGATAAATGTTGAAAAATATCCATTGTTAAGCAAGGTTGACTATCCAAAAGACTTAAAAAATTTTTCAATAACTGAATTAAATCAATTAGCTAATGAAGTAAGATGTTATTTATTAGAAGTAATTTCTGAAGTAGGTGGGCATTTAGGAAGTGGTTTAGGGGCAGTTGAGTTAACAATTGCTTTACATAGAGTTTTCGATACACCCAAAGATAAAATTATTTTAGATACAGGACATCAAGGATATCCACATAAAATATTAACTGGAAGAAAAGAATTATTGCCAACAATACGTCAACTTGGTGGCTTGAGTGGATTTTTGAAAAGAGAAGAAAGTGAGTACGATGAATTCGGTGCTGGGCATGCTTCTACCTCAATTTCAGCTGCTTTGGGTATTGCTAAGGCTTTCGAATATTTAAAATGTGATAATAAAGTTATTGCTGTAATAGGTGATGGTGCAATGACCGGAGGTATGGTCTATGAAGCTATGAACAATGCAGCATTATATAAAACAAATTTAATTGTTGTATTTAACGATAATAATATGTCAATAGATAATAATGTTTGGTATGTACAAAATTTCTTTACAGATTTAATATCCAATCCCGAATATAATAAAATTAAAGATCAGGTTTGGGAAGTAGCTGGTAAATTTGATTCTATTGGCGATAGATTTCGTAAATTGGTTGGTAAAATTCATAGTGGAGTAAAATCTATTGTTACGCCTGGTATGATGTTTGAAGCATTAGGATTTAGATATTTTGGCCCTGTAAATGGTCATAGCATTCCAAAATTAGTTAAGATTTTTGAAGCAGTTAAAAATTTACATGGGCCTATTTTGGTTCATGTTGCAACTCAGAAAGGATATGGTTATAAACCTGCAGAAAATGATAAACAAAAATTGCATGCTTCTACACCATTTGATATTGAAACTGGAAAGGCACTTAAAAAATCAACTATCCCCACATTTACAAAAATTTTTGGTCAAACACTTGTTAAAATAGCAAAGGATAATTCTAAAGTTATTGGAATTACTGCTGCTATGCCCGATGGAACAGGTTTAGATTTATTAAAGGACGCAATTCCAGAAAGATACATAGATGTTGGGATTGCGGAAGAGCATGCAGTTACTTTTGCAGCAGGAATGGCAACGCAAGGGATGATACCGGTTGTTGCTATATATTCCACATTTCTACAAAGAGCTTTTGATCAAATAGTACATGATGTTGCTTTGCAAAAGTTACATGTAGTATTTGCATTAGATAGAGCAGGACTAGTAGGTGCAGATGGTCCTACACATCACGGAAGCCTTGATTTAAGTTATTTGAGAATTATTCCTAATATGGTAGTGATGGCTCCAAAAGATGAAGCTGAACTAAGAGATATGTTAAATTTTGCTGTTAACAAGTATAATGATGGTCCTATTGCGTTAAGATATCCAAGAGGTAATGCAATGGGAGTTGAATTAAAAGAAGAATTTAAAGATATTGAATTAGGAAAAGCAGAAATTATTCAAGAAGGTAACGATGTTTGTATTTTAGCTGTTGGTAATTTTGTTTATTATGCTATTGAAACTGCTAAAATTTTACAACAAGAAAATATATCTGTTCAAATTTATAATATGCGATTTATCAAGCCTCTTGATACAGATGTTTTAGAATTAGTGGTAAAAAAATTCAATAAAATTGTAACATATGCAGAAAATACTATTGTTGGGGGCTTTGGTAGTGCTGTTGCGGAGTTTTTGGTAGATAATCAATACAAAAATGATATTTTAAGGATAGAATTACCAGATAAATTTATTGAACATGGGACACAACAGCAATTACATGAACTTGTTAAGGTGGACGCAAAATCAGTTGCTGAAAAAATAAAAAATTTTCTTAAAAAGTAAAAAAAATATTGAATTATTCAAAAATTATTATTATTTTTACATTAAATTAACTAAATAATTTTTAAATGGAAGGGCATTATGAGAACTAAAATTTTACTCGTTGATGACGAAAAAGATATTGTTGAATTCTTACAATATAATCTTGAAAAAGAAGGCTTTGAAGTGATTGTTGCATATGATGGTGAAGAAGCACTCCGAAGAGTAAATGAGATGCCTGATTTAATTGTCTTAGATATCATGTTACCTAAAATTAACGGGTTTGATGTTTGCAAAAGGATAAGAATGAATGAAAGATATGAAGGCATTCCAATTATTATCCTAACTGCAAAAAACACAGAAATTGATGAAATTTTAGGACTTGAATTAGGAGCTAATGATTATATCGTTAAACCTATCTCGCCTCAAAAATTAATTGTTAGAATTAAAGCTAATTTGAAAAAAATCGAAAAGTCTAATATCCAATTTAAACCAAATCAGATTGTTATTGGTCCAGTTGTTATTGATAGAGAAAAATACTCTATTTTTATTGATAAAGAAGAAATATCATTAACCCGAAAAGAGTTTGATTTAATTTATTGCTTGGCAAATCAGCAAGGAAAAGTTATTAATCGTGAAGTTTTGTTAAAAGAGGTTTGGGGCGAAGATATTTATGTTGTAGAAAGAACTGTGGATGTTCACGTTCGTAAAATTAGAGAAAAACTCGGAGATTATGCTAATATAATTGAAACTGTTAAAGGTGTCGGCTATAGATTCAAAGAAATTAAAGAGCTTAGAAAGTAAAATTAAAGATTACTTTTCTAACAATAAAACATTTAAGATTGTAATTTTAATTTTTCTTACAATTATTATAACATCTATAACTAATAGATTAGATATTTATATATCTAATCTATTAGTTTTTTTTATCCTATCTATTTTTGCTTTAATAATTTATTTTGATAATCTAGCTTTTTTCGAAAAACAATTTTCTTTAATAGAGCAAGTTTTAAGATCGATAAGAAATAATAGATTTTTAGGCCCTAATGAAATTATCCTACCTCCAGAGTTAGAAAATATTGAAAACGAATTGAAGCATCTATATAAGAAAAATATAGATGATGTAAAGAAAATGAATGAGCTTGAAAAGCTAAGAACACAATTCATATCCAATGTTTCCCACGAACTTAAAACACCATTATTTGCTATACAGGGCTTTTTAGAAACTCTAAAAGATGGTGGTCTTGATGATCCAAATATCAGTAAGAAATATCTTGAAAAAGCACTTAACAATACTTATCTACTAAATCAATTAATTAACGACATTATTGAATTATCTAAGATTGAATCCAAAGAAGCAAATATGAATTTTAGATATTTTAATTTGAAATCATTTTTGGAATCTGTTGTTTATGATTTGGACATAATTGCTGAAGAAAAAAATTTAAAGTTAATATTAATGCCTGTTGATGAAAATATTGAAGTATATGGAGACATTCACAGAATTAGACAGGTTATGTATAATTTAATATCAAATTCTATAAAATATACTAATGAAGGTAAAATTACAATTATTGTTGATGATTTGCAGGACCAGGTAAAAATTACAGTTAAAGATACCGGTATTGGTATACCCAAAAAAGATTTACCATATATTTTTCAGAGATTTTATCGAGTAGATAAGGATAGATCACGTGCTATGGGCGGTACAGGACTTGGACTGGCTATTGTAAAACATATTATTGAAGCACATAAATCAAAAATTGAAGTAAAAAGTGTACTCGGACAAGGTAGCGAGTTTTCATTTTATTTAAAAAAATAGGTATATATCAAAATGAACGATTTTATTAAAGCATTAAACGATAAAATTATTATATTTGATGGTGCAACAGGAACACATTTACAATCTCAACAGTTAAAAGCAGAACACTTTGGAGGAGCTCAATACGAAGGTTGCAATGAGTATTTATGTATAACGTATCCAGAAGCTGTCAAAAAAGTCCATTACGATTATTTAAATGCTGGCGCTGATGTTATAGAAACAAATTCTTTTGGAGCTACAAGATTAGTTCTTAAGGAATATAATCTTGAACATTTAGCGTATGACTTGAATAAAAAAGCAGCCCAAATTGCCAGAGAACTTGCAGATGAATTTTCTGCAAAAAGCTGGAAAAGATTTGTTGCAGGATCGATTGGACCTGGTACAAAATTGCCTACGCTTGATCATATATCATATGATGAATTAGTTGATAATTATTCTGAGCAAATTTCAGGTTTAATTGACGGCGGTGTGGATATATTATGTATTGAAACATGTCAGGATATTTTACAAATTAAAGCGGCATTATTTTCTGCTCAGAAAGTATTTCAAGAAAAGGGTGTTCAATTACCTGTAATTGTATCTATTACAATTGAACAGATGGGTACTATGCTTGTTGGAACAGAAATTGAAGCAGCCTTGAATACAATAGAAGCTTTTGATTTTGTTACAGCTTTTGGTATGAACTGTGCTGTTGGACCTAAAGAAATGAGTAGTAATATAAAAGTTTTAGCAAATCATTCTTCAAAGAAAATTTTTGTTATGCCTAACGCTGGAATACCGGAAAATGTAGGAGGTAAAGCTTGTTATCATCTTACACCGGATGAAATGGAATTTTGGGCAGAACATTTTATAAAAGATTATAATGTGAATATAATTGGTGGATGTTGCGGTACTACTCCTAAGCATATCGAAAGATTAAGAAAAGTAGCCGATAAGTATAAACCATCAGAAAGAAAATTTGAAAAACTTACTGGAGTTTCCAGTATTTATCAATTTGTTCCTTTTAATATTGATAATCCACCTTTGTATATTGGGGAAAGATGTAATGCGAATGGATCAAAAAAGTTTAGAGAATATCTTCTTAATGATAATATCGAAGGTATGCTTGAAGTAGCGCAAGAGCAAGTTGCGGAAGGAGCTCATATTCTTGATGTTTCAGTTGCTTATGTCGGAAGAAATGAACAAGAGGATATGGTTAAATTCTTAAAACAATTGAGAACTATAGTTCAGATACCTATTATGATTGATACTACAGAAATTAATGTTATGGAAGCGGCCCTTAAGCTATTGGGCGGAAGAAGTATAATTAACTCTGTAAATTTGGAAAGTGGAGAAGATAGATTATTTAAAGTTTTTGGTCTTGCTAAACAATTCGGTGCTGCTGTTATTTGTTTGACTATTGATGAAGAAGGAATGGCTAAAACTGCTGAAAAAAAATTACAAATTGCAAAAAGAATATTACAAATTGCTAAAAACAAATTTAATCTAACAGAAGACGATTTAATTTTTGACCCCCTTACTTTTACACTTGGCAGTGGAGATGAAGAGTTTAGAAAAAGTGCAATAGAAACATTAAAAGCAATAAAAATGATCAAAGAAGAAATACCAGGTTCTAGAACTATGCTTGGATTGAGTAATGTTTCTTTCGGACTTATGCCACAGGCAAGACATGCTCTTAATTCTGTATTTTTATACCATGCTGTTCAAGCCGGATTGGATATGGCAATTTTACACGCGGGTAAAATTCAACCTTTAAATAGAATTGATGCTAAAGTTAAAGAATTATGCGAAGACTTAATTTTTGATAGAAGAAGATGGAGTGAAGAATAAATTTAAGGGGCTATCTTGTTGAATGTGATAGCCCCTTTTAATTAAATTATTTTTTGTTGATTGGAATATCTCTTATTTGTATCTTTTTATCACCTACAAAAATCTCCAAAAGTTGCATACCTGTTTCATTATTCTTTACATTTGGGAAAACGATTTTCCCATTAAATTTTATTCTTGATGGCATTAATTTTTTGAAAGTATTATAATGTTTATTTTTTGAAAATTCGAAGTATCCATAGCTATATTCTTTCCCATTATTTGAAAAGAAATGAGTTGAGCTGCTCATTACAATTTCAATATCTTCATCTGTATCTGCTTCATTGATTAGGGTTAATGGAATTTCTATTTTCCCTCCATCCATGTAGCAATCAAGAAATTGAAATACAAAAGAATCAATTTTTTTTGTAATAGGAAATGTAGATTTATTTTGTGTTGAATTATTTTCTGGTTGTTTGATTTCTGTTTTTTGCTGTGTAATTTGTTTTTCACTTGTTGAAAGAGGTGAAGGTGATGTTACCACTGGAATTTCCTTTACAACAATTTTTTCTTTAACGACAACAACTGTATCAACTTTTTTAGGTTTCTTTCTAATAGGTTTGCCAAGGAATTTATCTGTTTTTTCATCTGATTTTAAATTATAGGTAAAGTTAAGAGTTGTATTTCCAGTCGGAACATTAACAATTTTAATCGTAACTTTTATAATATCATCATTATCTTTGATTGTTCCAAAAAGATAATTTTCACAAAAAACATTTGTAATAGGATATAAACTTTGTGAAATTTTATCAAGTAATTGCTGGTTGTTGATGTTGTTGTAATCGAATTTTTTCTTGTCAAATTCTTTAAGTACCAAATCTCTATCTACAGTTTCAAAGATTTTACTTACGCTCAAATTATTATTAATTTCTTCTGCAAGATATTTGCATAAAGCATTTTCTTTACCATATTCATCAAAAAACTTTGTAATTCCAATGTAATTTTTTGTTTTGTCCGGATATTTTTTTTCAATTGTTTTAGTAAGGTCTAATATTTTGGTTTCTAATGTCTCTTCTTGAGCTTTAAGATGAGCATTTAATATAAAAATTAGAACGAATAAATAATTAATGAAATGTTTCATAAATAACTCCTTATATGTATAAACTAAAATATATTACAACGTAATAAATTACGTTTTTTGTCGACAAAACCATTTTTTAAGTAAAGATTGTAGGCATTTTTATTAAAATCATCAACCTCTAAAAGAATATAATGAATATTTTTAGTAAAAGCAAAATTTTTTATAAACTCTAAAAATTTAGAAGCTATCCCTTTATTTCTGTAATCTGGTTTAATATATAATTCATCAATTAAGAAATAATTCCCTTGATATTCAAGGCTAAAACCAATTGTTACAATGCTGTAACCTAATATAATATTATTGGTCGTAAATTTAAAAATATATCCTTTTTGATTATTAGATAATAAGATTTCATTGAGTAATTTGGTTAAATTGTTTTCATTAAAATGGATATTTTCAAATTCGTAGAAATCTTTCATCATTAATAAGATTTCTTTGATTTCTTTATTAACGGCTTGTATAATTTCTAAATTCATCATTTTTTCTCTTTTTTTTTTGATAGTAATATATTAAATTAGAAAATTAACTAATTAATTTATTGAAAAAAATGAAAAAAACAATAATTTTAGTAATATTATTTGCTGTTATATCAGCTCAACCCAGAAAACAAACACAGAGAGTAAAAGTAGATAATAAAAAAAGTCCTGCATTAGCTATTCTTTATTCTTTTATATTGCCAGGTTTGGGTGAATATTATGCCGGTGATTATTCAACTGGTAAATACTTTACAATTGCAGAAGGAATGATTTGGGGAAGTTATTTAGGAATGCAATCTTATGCAAGACATATTGAAGCAAACTACAAAAATTATGCTATATCACAAGCAAATATTACAGATGATAAAAAGAATAGTGATTTTTGGTCTAATTTAGGAAAATATAATTCTGTGTACGATTACAACAATGAAAAACTTATTATGGGGCAATATAATAATATTTATGATGTTGAAAAATTTTATTGGAATTGGCAAGATGTAGATAGTAGAATAAGATATAGAAGTAATTGGAAATCAGCGGAAACTGTTAAAAATAATTCAAAAATTATATTAGCAACACTTGTATTAAATAGATTTGCAAGTGCAATAAATGCTGCAAGGCAAGTTTCAAAATACAATAAAGGAAATTTGGAAAGTTCTGAATATAATTTTGGTGTTTTGCTTGATCAAGCGCCTGATAATTCATCCAACATAAATTTATTTTTTCAACTAGAACTAAAGTAAGTGAAGATTATGAAAATCAAAACATTTATTTGGTTTATATTATTTACATTTGTAGCTTTTGGACAGGATTCTATTCAAACATATTTGGAAGTAAAATCTACAAAAGTTTATGATTTTTGGAAAAAATATCCTACATATAATGGAAAAGGTGTTGTTATATTTATTTTTGATACAGGAGTAGATCAGGGAGTTGAAGGTTTAAAAACCACCCCAGATGGCGAAGTTAAGGTGATTGATGTTGTAGATTTCACGGGACAAGGTGATTATTTTTATCAAGAAGTTAAATTACAATCAGATAGTATCAAGATAAAAAACATTGTTTTAAGAGGTATATCAAAACTGAAATACAGGGCAATAGAAGATAAGTATTTCGCTGGTGTTATAGAAGAAATAAAATTCCACAATTCAAATTCTGGATTGAAAGATTTAAATTTCAACCAAAAACAGGACGATGTTTTTCCTTTTATAGTATTCAAAACAAAAGATGAAAAAGGTGAAGAAGTTTGGATAACCTTTATTGATTTTAACCTAAATGGTGATGTTTCTGATGATAAGCCATTGATGGATTATAAGAAAAATTACGATATTTTTATATTTGAAGATGTACCAGGCCCAAATAAATTGACTTTTAGTGTAAATATATATCCAGAAGAAAATAAAATTAATCTACATTTTGATGATGGAGCACATGGTACTCATTGTGCGGGCATAGCTGCAGGATATAAAATTCATGGTTTTGAGTTAAATGGTGTTGCTCCTGGTGCTAAAATAATTAGCTGTAAAATTGGAGATAATTCATTATCGGGCGGTGCTACTGTAACACAAAGTATCAAAAAAGCAGTTGACTATGCAAATAAGTATTCAAAAGAAAATAAAATTCCTTGTGTAATAAATATGAGTTATGGTATCGGTTCTGTAATTGAGGGCAAAGCAGAACTTGAAGAATATCTGAAAAAAGTATTGTTAGAAAATCCATACTTATACTTTTTTACTTCAAATGGAAATGAAGGTCCAGGACTTTCTACTGCAGGAATTCCAGCAGCATCGCCTTTTGTATTTTCTACTGGTGCTGTATTACCAGCAAGATTAGGAAATGATAATTATGGTACATTTATCAATAGAGATGTAATTTTACATTTTAGTTCAAGAGGTGCTGAAGTATATAAACCAGATGTTGTATCACCAGGAGCAGCATCATCAACAGTACCTGCGTGGATGAATTCTGATAAAATGTGGGGTACATCAATGGCGAGCCCATATTCTGCGGGGGTAGCCGCACTACTTTTAAGTGCTGCATTACAAGAATTTCCAGACATTAGAGTGCCTTCTAAAGTTTTATTTGATGCAATTAGGTTTTCTGCTAAACCAATGGAAGGTTATAATCCTCTTGATTTTGGTCATGGTTATATTGATGCTTTAGCTGCGTATGATTTATTAAAAACTTTTCTTAAAAATAAAGAACATTTGAAATATCAAAATTATAATATTGTAACTGAAAGTTTTAATCTAGAAAGCGGGAATTCGCAAAATGTTTTTGTGAGAAATTTAAATTTGATAGAGGATAATTATATTTTTAATGTATCAATTACACGTGCAGACAATAGAAACAATAATTTTTCACGTGCCTATATTTTAAAAACAGATCAACCATTTATAAAACTGGCCCAACAAAAAGTCTATATTAGAAAAAATCAACCAATAAACTTAAGATTTAGTATTAATAAAGAGTTGATGAAAAAATCAGGTCTATACGTTGCTAAAATTACTGCATATCGAGATGATAATACTAAATATCCCGAATTTTCTTTTTTGGCATCTTTTATAAATCCTGTTAGTTTGAATATAAATAATTCTTATTCAACCAATATTGATAATATCAGTGTTGATCCTGCAGAACATAAAAGATATTTTATAAATGTTCCCGAAGGTACAAATTTAATAAATTTCAACTTCCAAAATAATAGAAATGCAAATTCAAACTTTACTTTTTATTTTATAGATGAAGATGGAGATGCAATTGTTACTAAAAATTTCTCTTTAAATAAAAATGGAAAAGATAATTTGCAAGTGAAAATAGAAAAAGGCGGAGTTTATGAAGTTGTTGTAATGGGTTCGTGGAGAAGTAATATAAAATCTCAAATTAATTTTAGCTGTGAAGCATTTGGTATAAACATTAAAGAAGATATTATTTCAAAAGATGAAAATAAATTTACACTTTATAATAATCTTTCAAAGTTAGAAGAATTACAATTAACAGGGGCTTTGGCAGGAGTTTTAAAGAAAAATAAAATTATAATGGGGAATGATAAAAAATCTGATAAAGTAGAATATTTATTTAAGCCCAATTTAAATTTTTATAATACTCAAAGACCTTGCGTTTATAAAATATTTAAAATAGAAATGCCTAAGAAAGATTTTAATTTATTTACTGATTTTGCATATTATCTAGTTGATGATGATGGTAATGTTTTGTTAAAAGGAGGATTAAATTATAATAAAGAAGATGTAAAAATTAAGTTTCAACTCCCTGATATAGAATATAAAAATTTACCTAATGATTATGAATATTCAGCAATAACATTAAGTAAAGATGATACTAATAAAACCTTTAAACTTATTTTACAGGGTGCATATACTAATGATATTAAACCTGTAACATTAAAAATTAATGAAATTGATGAATTATTGGAAACTTATCCGATTTATCTTAATGATAAAAAAGAACTTGATTTGAAATTATTTGATATTAATGGTAAGGAAATAAATTTTTCACTAAATAGTAAAAAACATACAAATGAAATAAATTTAAAATTTTTATCAAATTTAAAAGATAATGAATATTTTCTATTGAGTTTTGATATAAAAAAATATAACAGTAAAGATTGGAATTATAAAATTTATAAAAATTATAAATGAGCATATGATAGATAATAATTTATTGAATGAATTTTTTGATGCCCTTTTACTTATGGGCGTTAATGATGAAAAAAGAAAAAATATTTTCTTGAATGCTATAAAAAGTGGTAAGTTGAGCGAAAAAGCAGTTCAAACTATAATTGAATTGCAAAGTGTTAATTTAAGGCCGGTCGATAAATTAGCTTTAACAATAGCGTTACTAGAAGGTAAAGTAAAACAAAAATATTTACAAGAATTAATTTTGTATAATGATATACAGGGCCTTAAAGATGTTGTTGATTTTTATGTTGCTGACAAAAAGACTGAATATTTTAATAAGTATGTTGCACCTCGTATTAATATAATGCAAGAGGTTGCACTAGCAATTATTGGTGAAAAAGCTAAACCTGTATATATTCCAGGTGATAATTATGCTACTTTAAAATCATTTGGCTTCTCCGATGATAATATTGAATTGGTAAAACGAGCAGTTAATGAAGGACGTATTACTGAGACAGATGTTAAATTTATTATTCAAACAATCGAAGATCCTAAAATTTCTATTGATGCTAAAGATATGGAAACTATAATAACAGTATTACAAAATCCTAATGTAAATATGGAAATTGTTGGTATAATAATTCAAGGTTTATCGGACGGTACTTTGGCTAGTGAGGAAATTGAAGGTTTAATTCAATGTGTTATTAAAGATAAAATCGAAGACCTTTTTGGATTTATATATGACCTTTCAAAAGAAGAAAGAGCTGAGAAAATTATGGAGTGGTTGTTCGAGTAATTCCTACTTAAAGAGTAATTCTTACCTAATTAATAAAAAGATTTTAAATTTGCAAGTTGTTTGTTTTAAAAATTATTTTTTTATTTGTAGTCATTGTAATTATTAATATTGAGGAGAAGAATGCTTAACATTCCAGAAATTATTGCGCGTGAATTAGGTATTAAACCTAATCAAGTAATTGAAGTAATTAACCTTTTTAATGATGGTGCTACTGTCCCATTTATTGCAAGATATCGTAAAGAAAGAACGGGTGGATTGGATGAGGAACAAATTAGAAAAATTGATGAGAGAATGGGGTATCTTACAGTCTTAGAAGAAAGAAAGAAAACTATTCTTAAATCTATCGAAGACCAGGGAAAATTAACTACAGAACTTGCGGAAAAGATTAATGATTGTTTAAAATTAAATGAACTCGAAGATCTTTATTTACCTTATAAACCAAAAAGAAAAACAAGAGCAACAGTTGCAAAAGCTAAAGGATTGGAACCGCTTGCATTGTTTATACTTGAAAATCCAAAATTTTCTGGTGATTTTCAGGAAAAATTAGCAGAGTTTATAAATCCAGAATTAGGTGTCAAAACTGCAGATGAGGCTTTACAAGGCGCTAAAGACATTATTGCAGAAATGATTAATGACAATGCTGAGGTTAGAAAAGCTGTTAGAGGAATACTTGAAAACGAAGCTACTGTAGTTAGTGAAAAGGTAAAAGATAAGGCTAGTTCAAAAAAGAAAGTAGAAGAAAAAGAATATTCTGCAATTGAAGAAGAAGACATTAAATTTTCTTCAGGTGTTAAAAATAAAGATAGAAAAGATGTATATGAAATTTATTTTGATTTTAAGTGTGAAATTACAAAAATCAAACCTTATCAAATTTTAGCAATTAATCGAGGTGAAAAGGAAGAGGTATTGAAAGTTACCTTAAGCTACGATAAAGATTATATTTTAGGAGTGATTAGAAATACTTTTTTACCTTATCAGAAATCAGTGTTTATGGATATACTTGAAGCTACAATAGAAGATGCTTTCACAAGATTATTATATCCCTCAATAGAAAGAGAAATTCGTAATTTACTTACAGAAAAAGCAGATTTGCATGCTATAGAAATTTTTGCTGCAAATTTAAAACAATTGTTATTACAACCACCATTATTAGGCAAAATGATAATGGGTATTGACCCAGGTTATGTATCAGGTTGTAAAATTGCTGTTATCGATGAAACAGGTAAATATTTATACGGAAATACCATATATCCTCATCCACCTAAAAATAAAGTTGAAGATGCAGAAGATAAAATTGTTCAAGCTGTTAAAATTTATAAAGTTGATGTTATTGCCATTGGAAACGGTACGGCAAGTAGAGAAACAGAAATGCTTGTTGCAAATATAATAAAAAAATACAATTTAAAATGTCATTATACAATAGTAAGCGAGGCAGGAGCTTCAGTTTATTCTGCATCCGAATTAGCAAAAAAAGAATTTCCAGATCTAGAAGCTGCACAAAGAGGTAATATTTCAATTGCTAGAAGATTATTGGATCCATTGGCTGAATTAGTGAAAATTGATCCGAAATCAATTGGAGTTGGATTATATCAACACGATGTTGACCAAAAATTACTCTCTCAAAAACTTGATAATGTTGTTGAAAGTTGTGTTAACTATGTAGGAGTGGATGTTAATACTGCATCGTCTTCTTTACTAAATTATGTATCTGGTTTAAATAAAAGGTTAGCACAAAATATCGTAAAATTCAGAGATGAACATGGGCCGTTTCCTAATAGGGAAGCATTGAAAAAAATACCAGGATTTTCGGAAAAAGTTTTTGAACAAGCTGCAGGTTTCTTAAAAGTTACAAATTCTGATAATGTATTGGATAATACATTTATACACCCTGAATCTTATGAGCCAACATTAAAGTTATTAGAAAAATTTAAAATGAAGCCTGAAGAAATTAAAGATAAAGGTGCAATATTACAATTAGCTGTTCAGCAAAGAGGGACTAAAAAACTTGCTGAAGAAATAGGAGTCGGAGTGCCTACATTAGAAGATATTTTACAAAACCTTGCTAAACCAGGACGCGATCCTCGTGAAGAAATGCCAAAACCAATTTTAAGAAGTGATGTGCTTAAAATGGAAGATTTGCAGGAAGGAATGGAACTCAAAGGTACTGTTAGAAATATTGTTGATTTTGGCGCCTTTGTTGATATAGGGGTTAAACAAGATGGACTAATCCACATATCTCAGATGGGAAATAAATTTGTTAAAAATCCACTTGAAGTATTGAGTGTTGGGGATATTGTTGATGTTGAAGTAATTAGTATTGATTTAAATAGAGGCAGAATAGGATTAAAGTTATTAAATATAAATAAATAAAAAAAAGCTCTCAAACGAGAGTTTTTTTTTTATAACTTGTATGATATTTTAGTAAAAATTGTTCTGCCATTAAAACCAAAGGGAGAGCAGTCGAAATATGGTAAATATGGTTCCACTGGTTTTTTATCGGGATAACTATTTGTAAGATTATTTGAGCCCAACGAAATAATTAATTTTTGAAGTTGATATTTAAAAGTTAAATCTATTAGAAATTTGCCGTTAAATTTTTTATCAAGTGCTGGATTATCGACATCGAAAATATATTCAATATCGCCATATTTAATTAAATTAGTGTAGATTGAAAAATTTTTGTTTGTAAAAACAAAATTAATATATATGTTATTAGAAGGTTGAGCTTTAATTAATCTAGTTATTTCCAATCTATTAAAAAATATTTTTTTACTGGTTGAATCGTTTATTTGTTCTGGTATTTTAATATTACCTAAGATTTTTGTTTTGAAAAAGCTGTAAGAAAGAGAAGATAAAAGTTTTGTATCTTCATTGAAATTGAATTCGTTTTTAAAGGATAGATCAATACCTTAAGTTCTTGTATCAAGTGCATTTGTAAAAAATTTTGCTCCACTTATTTTGTTTTGATTTAGCAAATTTATAACATAAGGAGATGATTTTGCCGGATTATTTGAAAAATTACCAGATATAATAATTCTATCTTTAACAGTTGTATTGAAAAAATCAATGGAAATACTCGTATTAGGAATTTGTAGTGAATATATACCAACATTAAAATGATTACTCTTTTCAGGTTTTAATGGTTTAGCTCCTAAAGCTTGTGCTACTGGATGATTAACCGAGAATGTTCCAACCTGATATAGTTCACCGTCAATTAAATTAGTGGTGGTTGCTGTAAAATTTGACTGTTGCAGTGTAGGAGCTTTAAAACCTGTGCTAATTGAGCTTCGAATGGCAAAATTTGAAATTGGTTCGTATCTGATAGCAAATTTTTTGTTGAGTCTTTCACCAAAATCGTTATAGTTTTCATATCTCAAAGCAATGCCAATAAGTAAGTTTTCTAAAATTTTCTGCTCAAAATCAAAGTAGAGAGAATAATTATTTTTATATTTATCAGTTTCATTATTTGGCATAAACCCTGGAAATACTTGAGTACCTGGAGGGTATTTTCTAATTTGACCATTTATAGTATCGATATAATTGCCGTCAATATAAGATGCTTCATCACCTTTAATTATCATAAAATTTTCTGTTGTATAAACTGTTCCAAAAGCAATATTTGCTGGTATATAGAATCCGATATCAATAGGTTTGTTGAAATCTGATGTAAAGATAAAATGGGAGTATTGTAAAGTTCCACAGTAAAACTCTTTTGGACTGTTTGGACCTAACGAAGAATTAATACTGTTAGAGACATTGAATTGAAAGATGTTTTTACCATAATTAAAAGCAAAGTCTGAATTCCAACCAGAAAAATTGGATTTTATGCCGCTAACAGTATTAAATTCAATAATCTGAGGTTTTATTAAAGGGAGAAATCCATCAGGATAGACTTTTATTAATGTCCGTGGTTGTGATGGAAGTCGATAATATCCAGAAGATTCTCCTGTTCTATGATTGATATAACCATATGTATAAAATACAAAATCATCAAAATCTATAGAAATATTAGATAAAAATCGAATGTTTTGTGCATCAGCATCACCAAATCTATATAATCTTTTACCATTTAAGTGTTGGTCTAAACCTGTCAAATCGTATCTTGGTAAAGAGCGATTTGTTCGTTCTCTGTCTATAAATTCAAGTGTGAAATATTGAAAATCTTTAGGTTTATAATAGTTCCCAAATTGAAAATTTACAAGGCTGGTTCTACCATCATTTCATGGGTTTGTGAAAAACTATACGATAAAGTATTATCTGTTTTTTCTTTGAGAATAATATTTATAATTCCAGCTATTGCATCTGAACCATATTGGGCAGAAGCGCCATCTTTTAATATTTCAATTCTTTCAATCGCTTGAATAGGAATAACATTTAAGTCATTGCTTGTAGAACCTTTTCCAATGGTTTCGTTTATATGCAATAATGAAGTTGTAACTTTTCTCTTTCCATTAATTAGTACTAATACTTGATCAGGAGCAAAACCTCTTAGTGTAAAAGGATATAAATGGTCAGTACCATCACAGATAGTTGGTCGTGGTGAATTGAAAATTGGCAAAATTCTTTGTATAACTCTTTGAAGTTCAACGAAACCATTATTTTCTAAATCTTCTTTGGTTATAACAGCAAGTGGAATAGGAGATTGAAAAATATTTTTCAAATTACCTCTCGAACCTATTGAAAGTTTGAGGGTTAGTAGTTCTTCTAATGATAAATCATAGGGTTCATTTTGAGAAAGTAAATTACTTACAATAAACAAAAATATCAAAAAGTATTTCATAATATTATATAATGATTATTTTTATTGATACTGTTATATAATAAAAAAAAAAGTTTTTGTAAAAGGTTATCTTTGTAAAATTATTGAAAAATAAAAATAATATTATTCAATAGTATATAAACATTATTGTTTTGAAATTTATATAAAATAAATTATTGTTGACAATAGTAAAAATATAATAAAAAAGCCCTCATATTAAAGAGGGCTTTTTATAAATAATATAATTTTTTATAATTTAATTGCTAACTTACCATAAATAGTTCTACCATTAAAGCCAAAAGGCATTGTTCCAAAGTATGGCAAGTATGAAGAACCTTTTACTTTATCAGGGTAGCTATTATTTAGGTTTTGAGCACCAACATTGATTTTAATATTATTATTAATTGAGTAACCAAAGTCTAGATCAACAATAATTTTTCCCTTGTAAGTTTAATCTAATGAGGGATCAGAAACATCTTGAACATAATCAACATCACCGTATTTAATAACTCTTAAATTTGTTTCAAAATTACTAAATCTATAATTTGTATTAAAAATGATGTTCATACGTGGCTGTGCTTTAGTAATTCTGGTTACTTCCATTCTATCGAAGAATGTGTTTTTACTAGTTGGATCGGAAATTTCTGAAGGAACTTTAATATCTCCATCAATTTCAGTTTTGTTATAATTTAATGATAAAGAAGTTAATAGCAAGCCATAATCATTAAGACTGATGTTATATTTAGCAACAAAATCTATACCTTGTGTTTTTGTATCAACAGCATTTGTAAAAAATCTTGCGGCGCCAATTTTATATTGTTGTAATAAATTTCTCACATAGGCAGAAGAAATGGAAGGATCATCAGCAAAATCACCGGAAAGAACAATTCTATCTTTTATAGCAGTAAAGAAATAATCAACAGATAAATTCAAGTTTGTAATATTTTGAGAAGCAAAACCAAAGCTGAAATGTTGGCTTTTTTCTGGCTTTAACGGTTTTGCACCAAGTTCTTTGGAAAGTGGGTGATTAACAGGAAAAGTTCCAACCTGGTAGAGTGTACCACTAACATTATTTGTTGCAGTAGATGTAAAATACATTTGTTGTAAAGTTGGAGCTTTGAAACCAGTACTTGCAGATGTTCTAATTACAAATTTTTCAATTAGTTCATATCTTAATGATATTTTGCCATTAGTTGTTTCACCGAAGTCACTGAAATTTTCGTATCTAATAGCTAATCCTAATAGTAAATTTGATAAAATATTTTGTTCTATATCACCATAGAAAGAGAAATTGTTTTTAGATTTATCAGTTTCATTATCTGGCATAAATCCTGGAAAGACTTGTGCACCAGCTGGATATTTTCTTTCTATTCCGTCTACTGTATCAATGTAACCCCCATCAATGTAAGAAGCTTCTTCACCTTTTTTGATAACAAAATCTTCTACTCTGTACTCAAAACCAAAAGCAAGCGTGGCAGGTTTTTCAAAACCCAAATTGATTTGTTTATTCAAATCGACATTAAAAATTGTGTGTTTATATTCAAGAGTTCCACAATAGAATTCTCTTGGACTTGTAGGGCCTAAAGATCCATTTATACTGTTTTTTACATTAAATTCAAATGAATTTTTCCCAGTATTAATGCTGAAATCAGCATTCCAATCTAATATTTTTGTTTTGGCACCAATGACATAATTATATTCCATTATATTTGGTGCTATAAGAGGTAGAAAACCATTTGGGTAAACTTTAATTAGAGTTCTTTTCTGAGAAGGGAATCTATAAAAACCTCCTGCTTCGCCAATTCTGTTATTTAAATAACCGAAAGAGTATAATGAATATTGTTCGAAATTCTTTTGAAAATTATAGGTAAAATTTATATCTCTTGCATCAGCATCGCCTAATCTATATAATTTTTGTCCATTGAGTATAGCGTCTCTACCTGTTCTATCATTTACAGTATTGGAGCGATTAGTTCTATCTCTATCTCTAAACTCAATATTAAAAAAATAGAAATCATCAGAAGTTTTAACAGTGCCTAGTTGTGCGTTGACAATGTTTGTTTTACCATCATTTTTTGAAGTTTGAGCGTATTGATAAGTTAATTCATTTCCAGATTTTTGTTTTAAAACTATATTTATAATGCCAGCAATAGCATCTGAACCATATTGTGCAGCAGCACCATCTCGTAAAATTTCAATCCTTTCAATTGTGGTAATAGGAATGCTGTTTAAATCATTACTTGTAGAGCCCTTGCCAATACAATCAACAAGGTGAATAATTGATGATGTTACTTTTCTTTTTCCATTTATCAAAACTAAAACTTGATCTGGTGCTAAACCTCGCAATGTAAATGGTTGTAAGTGGTCTGTTCCATCTGCAATACTGTGTCTTGGTGAATTAAAAGATGGTATTATTCTTTGAATAACGCTTTGTAAATCGGGTAATCCTGTTGCCATAATTTCTTCTTTAGTTATAACATCAATAGGAACAGGAGAGTTAAAAGCACTTCTTTCTTCGCCACGAGTTCCAATTTCAACCTTAATGTTTAATAACTCTTCAAGAGAAAGTTCCATTAAATTTTCCTGTGCAAAGATAATTATAGAAAGTGAAAAGAAAAATATAAATTGTTTCATTTGCTCCTCCCCAATATTTAGAAAATTAATAATTAATGTAGTGTAATAAAATTTTAAAACTAATATAAGAAAAAAAATTTTAATCCCAAAAATATTAAGAAAAAATTTATTATATTTAAATTTAAAATAAGTATCATTATGAAAGTATTAAATATAGTACCTATTGATAACTCAACTAATATCAGTTTACCGCTTTTTGTGAGCAATATTCCGGCAGGTTTTCCAAGCCCTGCTGATGATTATTTAGATAAATCGCTTGATTTAAACAAATATTTAATAACTAATCCTGCGGCAAGTTTTTTCGTAAAAGTAGAAGGTGACTCTATGATAAATGCAGGAATTTTAAGTGGCGATATTTTGATTGTTGATAGATCTATCGAAAAACCATTTGGTAAAATTATAGTTGCTCTTCTTAACAACGAATTTACAGTTAAAAGATTAGTCAAATCTAAAAACAGAGTTTATTTAATGCCAGAAAACCCCAAATACCCAAACATTGAACTTACTGAACAGGTGGATTTTCAGGTCTGGGGTGTTGTAACAGGTTTAGTAAGAAAATTTTAATTTGCTTATGAAATATATTGAATTACTTTCGCCTGCAAAAAATTTTGAAGTAGGTAAGGCTGCTATTGATCATGGTGCTGATGCTGTTTATATTGGTGCAGAAAGTTTTGGAGCAAGAGCTGCTGCCTCCAATAGTTTGCATGATATAGAAAAATTGGTTAATTATGCTCATCAATTTTACTCGAAAGTTTTTGTTACTGTTAATACAATAATTTATAATGATGAATTAGAACGAGCAGAAAAATTAATTTTCGAGCTTTATAATATTGGTGTTGATGCTATTATAATTCAAGATATGTCTATTTTATTGATGGATTTGCCATCGATACCAATACATATTAGCACACAAGCTCATAATTATGATTTTGAAAAAATAAAGGTTTTTGATACAATAGGTGTTGATAGAATTGTGCTTGCAAGAGAGCTCCCTTTAAACGAAATAAAAAAAATATCACAAAGAATTAAAGCTGAAATTGAATATTTTATACATGGTGCTTTATGTGTATGCTTAAGTGGGCAATGTTATTTTAGTTTTGCTTTAACTGGTAAAAGTGCTAATCGTGGGGAATGTACTCAGCCATGTAGAATGAAATATAATTTATTGAATGAAAAAGGCGATGTAATTATTAAAAATAAGCATTTACTTTCTTTAAAAGATTTGAATCTTTCAAACTACTTAAGTGATTTGATTGATGTAGGAGTTAGTTCTTTCAAGATAGAAGGGCGATTAAAAGATATTGATTATGTAAAGAATACAACAGCATTTTATAGAAAAGAAATTGATAAGTTGATTAATGAAAAATTAAAAAAAGCTTCATCTGGAGTTATTTATCATTTTTTTGAACCAGATTTAAATAAAACATTCAATAGAACTTATACAAATTATTTTTTTGATGGAAAACGAAAAAAAAAATTGCTAATTTCAATACACCTAAATCTCTTGGTGAAAAAATTGGTAAGATTATAAAAATTGAAAAAAATTACTTCATTGTTGAAAATGGTGAACTCTTAAAGTCTGGCGATGGTATTTGTTTTTATGATAAATCAAGTGAATTGGTTGGCTTTTATATCAACAAAATAATTGACAGAAAAATTTATTCCCCCAATAACATAAAACCTGTTTTGGGAACTTTTATATATAGAAATTATGATAAAGACTTTGTTTCTCATTTAAATAAAGATACTGCGATTAGAAAAATTAAGATTAATTTGAAAGTTGAGTTTAAAGATTCAAAACTAATTGTTACGGCAATTGATGAAGATAATAATTGTATCCAAAATTTTTTCAAGATTGATATACAGAAAGCAAAAAATGAAAATCAAAAAGAATATTTTAATGAACAAATTTCCAGATTAGGTAATACAATTTTTGAAATAAATAATATAGAAAATAATTTACCTGAGGATTTATTTATTCCTGCAAGTATTATTAAACAAATCAAAAATAAAATAGTAGATGATTTGCTGATAACAAGAAAACAAAATTATCCAAAAGAAAAAACAAGATATAATAAAAATTTATTAAAAGATATTGAATTTAAATTTGCAAAAGAATTAAATTATTCATATAATATAGCTAATAATTTATCCGAAAAATTTTATAAGATATTTGGTGCGGAGCTAATAGAGCCGGCTTTTGAGTTACAAAAAAATTTTGTTGGCAAACTTTTGATGACAACCAAATATTGTATAAGATATGAAATAGACCAGTGTCCTAAATATAATCTTCAATCAAATAATCAAAATCTCTTTTTAGAAAATAACGGAAATTTATTTAAACTTGTTTTTGATTGTAAAAATTGTTTAATGAAAATTTATTATGAAAAAGCGAAAGATAGCAGTAATAGATGCAAATAATTTTTTTGTTTCTTGTGAAAGGATATTTAATCCTAAATTAAATGGTAAGCCTGTTGTTGTTTTATCAAACAATGACGGTTGTGTTGTAGCACGCTCGAACGAGGCTAAAAAGCTTGGTATTAAAATGGGCGAACCATTTTTTAAAATTCAACATTTTGTTAAATTGTATGGCGTCAAATATTTTTCATCTAATTATAAATTGTATGGCGATATTTCTGCAAGGATTATGAATGTAATTATGCAATTTTTCCCGGAAGTAGAAGTATATTCTATTGATGAAGCATTTGTATATTTTGATTTTTTAGAAAACGATAAAATTAATGACTATGCAAAAAAAGTAAGAAATATAATCTTAAAGTGGATTGGCATTCCTGTATCAATAGGAATTAGTACATCAAAAACATTGGCAAAGCTTGCAAATGATTATGCTAAAAAACATCCAGAAACTGAGGGAGTGTTTAATACAGATGATGTTGAAAATATTGATGAATTTTTGAAAATTTTTCCGGTTGAAGATATTTGGGGAGTTGGAAGAAGAATATCTGTAAAACTAAATAAAAACGGTATATATACGGCCAAAGATTTGAAGTATGCAGATGCTAAGTTGGTTGATAACATATTTCATATCAATGGGTTAAGAACACAAAGCGAATTAAACGGTTTTACAGCATATGATGTAGAAGATGAAATTAAACCTAAAAAAAGTATTACTTGTTCAAGATCATTTGGAAATAAGGTAACTTCGTTGTATATTTTGGAAGAAGCTATTTCAAATTATACAACACAGGCAGCCTTAAAATTAAGAAATCAAAATTCATTATGTAAAGCTATTTTAACTTTTTTAACAACATCAAGATTTGTTGATAATAGATATTTTAACAGCGATGTAGTGGTTTTTAGCAATCCTACAAATTATACGCCTTTAATGATTGATTGTGCAATACAATCTTTACGAAAAATTTATCGAGAAGGTTATGAATACAATAAATGTGGTGTTATTTTGTTGGATATTGTATCTGATAGTGAATATCAAGTAGATATGTTTTATAATGATGAGCTTAATGATAAAAGAAATAAAGTAATGAAAACTGTTGATTTTATTAATCAAAATTTTGGTAAAAATACATTATCTTTCGCGTCAAACTATTCTAAAGAAAAAGTTTGGGTGATGCAAAGAAACCATTTATCAAAAGAATATACAACAAATTGGGAACAATTATTAACAATTAAAATTTGAGAGTGTGCTATGTTTAATGTATCAAATCAATTTACGGTTATTTATGGTGGAAAGCCTATAAGTTATAACACTATTATGAAAAAAGTAGATTATTACTATAATTATTTTAATTTATCAAAACATAGTAAAAGAACGGCGGTATTATTTACTAGTTCTCATTCACCTGAGTTCCTTTACATTATGCTTGCTGTTTGGAAAGCAGGCTTAGTAGCAGTTCCGCTTGATAGTAAAATTACTTATGAGCAAATGTTAAATTATAAAATTCCAACTTTGCATAATTTTATAATCCATTATAATGAAACAACCAGTAGTTATAGAAATCAATTTTTCGTTAATGAAAATGCAGGTCCTGAGAGAATTAATGGAGATTTGATAATTTATACATCTGGAACGGAAAGTTCGCCTAAAGGGATAGTTCACAATTTTGAAACTTTAACTAAAGCAGCAGAATTTTGGGGCAAACTTGCTAATGTAAGTAATAATGATATGTGGATAGCATCGATACCATTATATCATATTGGTGGTATTTCAATATTGTTTAGAGCAATGTTATTTGGTACAAAATTGTTTTTCCCTTCGAGAATAAAATCTTTAACAATGTTTGATGAGATTAAAAGATTAAATGTAACTTATATGTCTTTAGTTAATCCGCAGCTTGAATATCTTGTAAATAATAATGTAGAGTTACCTAAAACTTTGAAACAAATATATCTTGGTGGTAGTGCTATTACTAAAAGTTTATTATTAAAAGCAAAAGAAAAAAATTTACCTGCTATTTTAGTATATGGTTCAACTGAAACAGGTGCAATGATATCTTCGGTAGATTTGAAAGATATAGATAATTTTGATAATATAAATTATAAACCATTTGATGGTGTAGATATATCTGTAGATAAATTTGAAGATGATGAAAGTGGCTTAATTAAAGTATTATCACCTTCTAATTGCGTTGCTAAAATTGAAAATGGAGAATTTATTAAGCTAAATCCTACTGATCCGATTAGCATAAATGATATTATAAAATTAAATGAAGATAAGACTTTTTCTGTGTTAGGCAGAGTTGATAATGTTATAATATCTGGTGGCTATAAAGTTAATTTATCAAAAATTCAATCTTTAATGATGAATTTTCAAAGTGTAAAAGATGTTTATTTAAAAGGTATTGAAGATGAAAAACTAGGTGCAAAATTAATTGCAGTTTTATATACTGAAGATAATATTGATAAAGAAGAATTAAAAAGATATTTAGAAGAAAATTTAGGCAAATACGAAATTCCTAAATCAATTTATGTAACTCAAAAGCCGTTTGTAAATGATTTAGGTAAAGCTGTTGCAAATGAAATAATTCCAAGCCTAAATAAATTTGAGCAACTTATTTAAGTTCAATTATATCAATTTTTGAAATTTTTTGTTGCTCTTTTTTCAAATTTGCATAAACAACGCAAAATTCAAGTTGATCATTGTTTTTAGAATGTTTAGCTTCGATAATCATTTCTACATTAGGTAATGATTTTGCTTCTTCGAGGCTAAAACATTCTGTAGTGTAGCCATCAAAAAAAGTAACAAAGTAAATATTTTTCATTTTAAAACCTTTTTACTGTAAAAAACAACAAAAAATATACCAATTATAAATATAAATTTTTCAATTTGGCAACAAATTATACTAAATTTTAAGGCATTCTAAAAATTAAATAATTATAAAATTAGGTGATATATGATAAATTTAGATGCTTCGGTAATAGAAGTTCATTTATTTAGAAGAAATGATGATAAAATACAATATTTAATTTTGCAAAGGTCATCGCAGGAGGTATATCCGAATATCTGGCAACCAGTAACTGGAACAGTTGAAAAAGGCGAAGAAGCCTGGAAAGCAGCATTAAGAGAAGTAAAAGAAGAAACAGGACTTAATATAAAAAGGTTGTGGATAGTTCCTATAATTAATGCGTATTATTCAAAAAAATATAATAGGATAACTCATATTCCAGTTTTTGCAGCAGAAGTTGGATCAGATGATATAGTAAAAATATCGGATGAGCACCAAAATTGTAAATGGGTAGAATTTGATGAAGCTATTAAAAGCTTTTCTTGGCAAGGGCAAAGGAATGCAATAAGTATAGTAAATCAATATTTTTCAAATTCCGATTCCGTATATTATATGGATGAAATAGAATTGTAAAAGTGTTGGAAAAGTATAGCTTTAATGTTACAAGAACTTTTAGAACATTTATATCTTTCCAGGTATGTTTGATTTGTGAAAAGATTGATTATCCTATCAATTGGAAAATTTTTTATAAAAAAGTAACCCAACATAATTTACTAAACTTCGGTTAATATATTTGGTAATTTATTATTCGGTAATTGAGTATTGCAAAATTTTAAATGGAAGCATAAGGTTAAAGTTATCGAGGCAATTCTTGCAATACTCGATAACTTTTTAATAAGACAAGTCTTGATCAGCTAAATTATGCTATTTAGAATAATTTTAAGAAATAAAAATTTGAATGTTTAAAAAAAATAAACAATTTTTGTAATTTAGTTTAACTATAAAGTGAATAAAATTGATAAAAATAAGTGTATTTATAATATAAGGAAATAATATGATATATTATTCTTTAGCAAAAAATTTTTGCGATAAAATACAAAAAGATAATTCTTTTTTTAGTGAATTAGTTAACAAATTTTTATTTAACTTTAATGATTTTCCCTCAGAATCCGAAATTATCTCCTGGAAAAATTCACTTAAGGCTTTGGCTAAAATATTAAATGAGGAAGCATTTCAAAATTTATATATTTTTCTTGAATATAAAATGCCGTCCTGCTCAAGGCGAGCCGATGTATTACTTTTGGTTTGGATAAAGAAGAAAAACCGCTAGCTATTATTATAAAATTGAAGCAATGGAGTGAAATCAGGCTTTCTGCTATTTTTGATACTATTGCGATAGGGAATACACCTCGTTTTCACCCTGCTATTTAGGTAAAAGGTTATGTAGAATATCTTAAATATTATCACCAAGCATTTTCAAAAGATGGTTTTAATATTAAAGGATGCGTTTTCTTACATAATTTAAAAGAAAAAAGCACACTTGTTGTTTGTTCTTGTTTTACAAAAGATGTTTTAAACGATTATCCGATGTTTATCAAAGGGGAAGAAGACAAATTAAGTGATTATTTAAAAAACAATTTTTTAAATAAAAATCTAAGAAATGATATTCTTGAGAAAATAATTAATCCACGATATGAAATTTCGACAAAGCTACTTGATGTTTAAGTCCAATCTATTAAAGCCAATTGTGAATGGCGACTTTTAGATGAACAAAAAGTTGTATTTAATGCAGTAATTGACAGTGTGTAAAAGTAATTAGTGAAAATAAAAAAAAGTGTTATCATTATCGAAGGAGGTCCAGGGACTGGGAAAAGTGTTCTTTATATTCAATTGTTAGCATATGCGGCAAAGAATAATTATAAAATTGCTTACGCTACTGGTTCTAAAGCTTTTATTACAGTGTTGCAAGCCATAAATCAAGAATTTGCAGATAGCTTTTTAAAGAAAATTCATAATGTGAGAATTAAAAAT